>Ga0209212_1000340_pt1 | contig 93939 bp, 81 predicted proteins | sample RifGroC2_FD_183996 | JGI IMG/M metagenome (GOLD analysis project Ga0209212, IMG submission 183996) | Groundwater microbial communities from Rifle, Colorado, USA - Groundwater C2 (SPAdes) (version 2) | ecosystem: Environmental > Aquatic > Deep subsurface > Groundwater | place: Rifle, Colorado...
TGGAGAGCCCCTCTTTCTTGCCGAGCACCTGCAGCGCCGGGCGGATCGTCTCCGGGTAATGGGTGTCGATGCCGCCCAGGAGCGCGTCCGCCTGCCCCATCTGCACCATCATGGTGGCGAAGTGGGCGCGGGACTTGCGCCGCATGATGCGCCGGCACTCGGACATGGTGAGGCCCTTGCGCTGCCGCAAGCGGTAGAGTTCCTCGGCGTACCCCTCGGTCAGCTCGGAGTCGGACGGGTCCTCTATCTGCACCTCCAGGTCGAGGTTGAGATCGACCATCTTCTGCTCTATCTTCTTCCTGTCGCCGACGAGGATCGGCCGGCAGATCCCCTCCTCCACCAGGGTCTGGGCGGCGCGCAGGATCTTGTCGTCCTCGCCTTCGGAGAAGACGACCTTCTTCGGGTCGCTCTTCGCCTTGTTGATGATGATGCGCATGATCTCCTTGGATTTGCCCTGCGACGACTCCAGCTGCTCGATGTACTTCGCCATATCCGTGATCGGCTGGCGGGCTACACCCGTGTCCATCGCCGCCTGCGCGATGGCGGGGGCGACGTGCAGGAGGACGCGCGGGTCGAACGGCTTGGGGATGATGTAGTTCGGGCCGAAGCTGAACTTCTCGTTGCCGTAGGCCTTGCTGACGGAGTCGGGCACCTCTTCGCGGGCGAGGCTCGCCAGCGCCTTGACGGCGGCGAGCTTCATATCCTCGTTGATGGCCCTGGCCCTGACGTCGAGCGCGCCGCGGAAGATGAAGGGGAAGCCGAGCACGTTGTTCACCTGGTTCGGATAGTCGGAGCGGCCGGTCGCCATGATGACGTCGCTGCGGACCGCGTGGGCCTCTTCCGGGGTGATCTCCGGGTCCGGGTTGGCCATGGCGAAGATGATCGGGTTGGGGGCCATGGAGCGGATCATCTCGGCGGTGAAGGCCCCCTTCACGGAGAGCCCGAACAGGACATCGGCCCCGACTGCCGCCTCCTCCAGGGTGCGCAGGTGGGTGTCGGCGGCGAAGAGCGCCTTGTAAGGGTTCATCCCCTCGACGCGCCCCTGGTAAATGACCCCCTTGGTGTCGCACATGATCACGTTTTCGGGCTTCACCCCGAGGCCGATCGCCAGCTTGGTGCAGGAGTTGGCAGCCGCGCCGGCGCCGTTGATGACGATGCGGATCTCCTCGATCTTCTTCTCCACCAGCATCAGGGCGTTCAGCAGGGCGGCGGAGCAGATGATGGCCGTTCCGTGCTGGTCGTCGTGGAACACCGGGATGTTCATGGTCTTCTTGAGTGTTTCCTCGATGTAGAAGCACTCCGGGGCCTTGATGTCCTCCAGGTTGATGCCGCCGAAGGTCGGCTCCAGGAGCTGGCACGCCTTGATGATCTCGTCCGGGTTCTCCGTGTCTAGTTCTATGTCGAAGACGTCGATGTCGGCGAAGCGCTTGAAGAGGACCCCTTTCCCCTCCATGACCGGCTTGCCGGCCAAGGCCCCCAGGTTCCCCAGGCCGAGGACGGCGGTGCCGTTGGAGACGACGGCGACCAGGTTCCCCTTGGCGGTGTACTTGTAGGCGTCTTCGGGGTTCTGCTGGATCGCCAGGCACGGCTCGGCTACTCCCGGGGAGTAGGCGAGCGACAGGTCTGCGGCCGTCTGGCACGGCTTGGTGGCGATGACTTCGATCTTCCCTTTTCTGCCGCTCGCGTGGTAGTCGAGCGCGTTCGTCTTCTTGTTCATGTTAACGGTTCTCCAGGAATTCGGCTGCGGTTCAGCGACGCCGGATTGCTCTTTGCAGTCCCCGTCCCTTGACGGGAGGGGGACTGATTGTCAAAGCGGGAAGTATTTCGTGCCGGAGCAAGAACCCTGTTGGCTGCGGCTGACGATTACCAGGGACAATGTTCTGCAACGCCTCTCGCATCAATTCGGACGTGGTTTTGTGCGATTGCCGGGACAGCATATTGAGGGTTTCTCGCTCTTCCTCGCTCACTCGTACCGATACGATGTGATATCTCGGGTTTTCCTTTGGTTTGAACATCGGGTCCTCCAAAATCAACAGTTGAGACGGCTAGCGAGGCTTATAGACCTTTAAAAGCGCCTGCGCCATTTCTGCCGGGCTGTCCGCAACGCTTATGCCGCATTCCCTCAGTACCGCGACCTTTTCGGTTGCGGTTCCCTTCCCGCCGGAGATGATCGCCCCGGCATGTCCCATGCGCTTGCCCGGAGGGGCGGTAACCCCGGCGATGTAGGCCGCGACCGGCTTGGTCATGTATTCCTTGACGAAGCGTGCGGCTTCCTCCTCGGCGCTGCCGCCGATTTCACCGATCATGATGACCGCCTCGGTGTCCGGGTCCTCTTCGAAGAGGCGCAGGCAGTCGATGTGGCTGGTGCCGTTCACCGGGTCCCCGCCGATACCGACGCAGGTGGACTGGCCGAGGCCGATGCAGGTCAGCTGCCAGACCGCCTCGTAGGTGAGCGTGCCGGAGCGCGACACCACCCCGATCTTCCCGGGCTTGTGGATGTAGCCGGGCATGATGCCGATCTTGCACTCCCCGGGGGTGATGACGCCGGGGCAGTTGGGGCCGACCAGGCGGGTCTTCTTCCCGGCCATGTACTGCTTCACCTTGACCATGTCGAGGACCGGGATCCCTTCGGTGATGCAGCAGACCAGCTCGATTCCGGCGTCGACCGCCTCCATGATGGAATCGGCCGCGAACGGGGGCGGGACATAGATGACCGAGGCGGTGGCGCCGGTCTTTTCAACCGCTTCGCAGATGGTGTCGAAGACCGGGAAGCCGTCGATGACCGTCCCCCCCTTGCCGGGGGTGACCCCGCCCACCATCTGCGTGCCGTACTCGCGGCCCCCCTGCGCGTGAAAGAGGCCGGTCGCGCCGGTGATCCCCTGGGTGATGACCTTGGTATCCTTGTTGATCAGTATGCTCATTCTCCCCTCTCCCTCCGCGCCGCCGAGGCAACCGCGTTGACGATTTTACGGGCGCCGTCGGCCATCCCGTCGGCCGCTACGATATTCAGGCCGCTTTCGGCAAGTAGCTGCTTCCCTTTCTCGACGTTGGTTCCTTCCAGCCGGACCACCAGCGGCACCTGGATCCCCACCTGCCGGGCCGCCTCGATGACGCCGGTGGCGATGACGTCGCACTTCATGATGCCGCCGAAGATGTTGACCAGGATCCCCTTCACGTTCCTGTCCGAGAGGATGATCTTGAAGGCCTCGGTGACGCGCTCGATGGTCGCCCCGCCCCCCACATCCAGGAAGTTGGCCGGGTCGCCGCCGTAGTGCTTGATGATGTCCATGGTCGCCATGGCGAGACCGGCGCCGTTCACCAGGCAGCCGATGTTGCCGTTAAGGGAGATGTAGGAGAGGTCGTGCTGGGAGGCTTCCACCTCGTTAGGGTCCTCCTCGTCGAAGTCGCGCATGTCGCCGATCTGCAGGTGGCGGAACAGGGCGTTGTCGTCGAAGCCGAACTTCGCGTCCAGCGCGAGGAGTTCACCCTCCGCGGTCACCACCAGGGGGTTCACCTCCAGAAGCGAGCAGTCGCAGGCCACGAAGGTCGTGTAGAGCCCGGTGAGCACCTTGACCGCCTTGCCGGTGAGCTTGCCGGTCAGCCCCAGGCTGAAGGCGATCTTTCTGCACTGGAACGGGGTGAGCCCGACCAGCGGGTCGATCGCCTCGGTGAAGATCTTCTCCGGCGTCTTGGCGGCGACCTCCTCGATGTCCATCCCCCCCTCGGTGGAGGCCATGATGGTCACCCGCGAGGTGCCGCGGTCGACCAGGAGGCTCACGTAGAGCTCGCGGGCGATGTTGCAGCCGTTCTCGACGAGGACGCGGTGCACCACCTTGCCGTCGGGGCCGGTCTGGTGGGTACGCAGCGTCATGCCGAGCATGTCGCGCGCGATCATCTGCACCTCGGTCGACGTGCGCGCCAGCTTCACGCCTCCCCCCTTGCCGCGGCCGCCGGCGTGGATCTGGGCCTTCACCACCCATGGCCCCTCGCCGAGGCGCTTGGCCCACTCCCTCGCGCTGGCTCCGTTGTAGCAGACGTGACCGTCGGGAACGGGGACACCGAACTTTCTCAAAACGGCTTTCGCCTGGTATTCGTGTATGTTCATCGGCAACTCCTCTTATGACAGTGTTTCCCCCACCATTCCGCCTGCTGCGGATCCTCATGGGGATAGAAAGTTCCATCCGTAGGAGCGGCACTCCTGCCGCAAGTGACTGAAAAGCCCTCACCCCAACCCTCCCCTAGGAAAAGAGGGACAGGAGCTTCCCCACCGTAGCCGTCCGGCGCAGGCGAATCAGGGAATCTTTGCTTGAATCGCGGCAAGAGTGCCGTTCCTACACGAAGGATCTTCCATTGTGCGAAGGCGGCGGATAGTGCGACGCGCGGCCGCACTATCCGCTGTGGGGTTAAAACAGCAGTTGCACCTGGAGACGGGTCGTCAAGTCGTCGGCTTTGCTCTTGTAGGTGTGCCTGTTGCCGACATCGCCCTGGACTTTCAGGTTGTTACCGTAGAAGAAGTAGTTCACTCCTCCTTGAATCTCGGAGATCATGTCGTTGGCGACGTAACGGTTGGGGTCCAGCCAGGCATAGCGCATGGCAAGCTCCAGACGCTTGGGTATCACGAAGTAACCGGCCTGCAGGTAAGCCCCCTGCGCGATGACCTGTTTGCCCGATGCTGCCCCCTCGCCTCTAGCCCAGAAATGCTCCCCCTGCAACGAGGCGCCGAGCCACTTGAACGCCAGGTCGACCTCGTTGCAATCAACCGCGATCTTCTCCGCCGTCGTCGTGCCGAAGTACTTGGCCTTGACCGCCGTTCCCAGCCAGCCATTGGCGTCGGTGACGAAATTTGAGTTGTTGTTGTCGATGGCCGTGGTCGCCGTGGCGCCGGTTCCGGTGACCGTTTTCCTCAGGGTGTTCATGTAGTAGCTGGTTCCTATGGAAGCGAGCGGCTTGGCCGAATAATCCAGGTCGCCTTCGGCGTACTTCATGTCGCCGAGGGGATTGACGGTGAGCCTGATATTGTATGCGTTGTCTTCGGTCTTGTTCTTGGTGTTCTGGCCGGCTCCGCCGAAGAAGCCCACGTCGTACTTGACGATTCCCTTCATCAGGTCGCCATGCAGGTTGATCCCGGTGTCGTAGCCCGGCATGAAGGCGTTTCTGACGAACGAGCCGTCAACGAACTGCTGGGCCGTGTTGGAGGTGATCCACTGGCGTGCGAATTGGATCTTCTCCTGCCCCAGCATGATCTGAGCCTCATCGAGCAGTCGATACTTGATGTTCGCCGTCTCAATGGCCTTGTTCGGTGTGGAGGAGAGCATCGTCCAGTTGTAGGAGAGGTTGTAGGTCAGTTCCTTGCTGAACGCATAGCCGCTGAGCAGCGTCTTGACCCTACGGAGGTAGAACAGGCTGGTATCCGTTTTCGCGGATTCGTCGAAGTTGTCGTTTTGGTACTGCACCTGGATCTGCCCCCCCAGGTTCAGTTGGAATTTCTCGTCAGGGGAGGTGAAGACGAGCCCCTTCCCGAGCTTGTAATCGTACGGCTTCTTCTTAATCACTTCTTTGTAGTCCGCTTCGCTGATGACCCCCTTATCCTTGAGAACATCCTCCAAGCTCTTTGCCTCCACCTGTCCTCCGACCGCCATCAGGACAGCCAACCCTCCTGCCACCAGTATCATCGATTTCATACCGTTCTCCCCTTCTTTGTCGACACCAGGCGTGTCGTTGGTTGTACCCCCGGCCGACGAGGCCGGACGGGCGTTTTTTGCCGTTACATCATGCCCAGCATCCTGGGCAGCCAGAGCGAAAGCGCGGGCCAGTAAGTCACCAATCCCAGGAACACGATCATGGACAGGAGCCATGGCCAGACCGCGACGGTTAGTTCGGTGATCCCCATCTTGGTGATGCCACTGGCTACGTACAGGTTCAGTCCCACCGGCGGGTGGCACATGCCCACCTCCATGTTGACCGTGATGAGTATGCCGAAGTGCACCGGATCGATCCCCAGTTTCGTGGCCACCGGGAAGAGGATGGGCGCCATGATCAGGACGATGGACGCCGGTTCCATGACGTTGCCGGCCAGCAGCAACAGGCCGTTGACCACCAGCAGGAAGGCGATCGGGCCAAGACCCATGGCGATCAGCCACTCCGCCATCATTTGCGGCACGTTTTCGGAGGTCATCAGGTAGGAAAAGAGCACCGCGTTGGTGATGATGTAGAGCAGCATCGCGCTCATGTTGGCGGAGTTGAGTAGCACCTTCGGAATGTCCTTGAAGGAGAGATCCTTGTAGATGAACATGCAGACGACGAAGGAATACACCGCCGCCATGGCGGCCGCCTCCGTGGGCGTGAACACCCCGCTGTAGATGCCGCCCATGACCACCAGGATCAGCAAAAGCCCCCAGATGCTTTCGCGGAAGGCCCTGAAGCGCTCGGTCCAGCTCGCCTTCGGGAGGCGTGGATAGTTGTATTTGCGTGCCCGATACCAGGCGACCAGGCCAAGCACGATGGCGAGAAGGAGCCCCGGGACCACACCGGCCATGAAGAGCGTCCCGACCGAGGTGTTGGTGGCGATCGAATACATGACCATGCAGATGGAGGGAGGGATCAGTATCCCCAAGGCCCCCGACGTGGTTATGATCCCGGCCCCGAAATTCCTGGGGAAGCCCTGTTTCACCATCGCCGGCAGGATGATGGCGCCGATAGCCACGACGGTTGCTGGGCTGGAGCCGGACACTGCTGCGAAGAGCGCGCAGGCCATGACACCGGCCAGGCCGAGGCCGCCATGCCAGTGCCCGACCAGGGAGGATGCGAAACTGATCATCCGGCGCGCAACCCCGCCGTGGGTGAGGAAGTTGCCGGCCAGGATGAAAAACGGGATGGCCATGATCTCGAACTTCTCTATGCCGGTGAACAGCTTGAGGGCTACCGATTGGATCGGCACGTCGGTCATGGTAAAGAGGAAACTGAGCACCGTCAGGCCGAGCGAGATGGAGATCGGCATCCCGGTGATCATGAGGGCTATCAAAAGCCCGAAGATAATCGCGACACTCATTTCCCACCCCCCTCTTTGCTACCATTGCCCAGCTTCTTGTGCTTCAGGTCGTGCGGATGAAGGTTGTCATCCATTTCAAGCCAGTTCACATCCGGCGGAATCGTCTCCTCCTCTATGCCGTCCACGTGCGAATGGTCGTGGTGGGGGAGCTGACCGGTACAGATGAAGGACCAGGTGACCTGCAGAAAACGGAAGCACATCAGGTAGGAGCCGCAGGGGATGGCGAGATAGACCATCCAGATGGGGATCTCCAGCTCGGCCGAGACCTGTTCGGTATGGGCGATATGCCAGACGAAGTTGGAGCCGAGGGTGCCGACGATGCCGGTGAACAGGGCTCCGGCAAGGAGGCCGAAAATGATGAACTTGTTCCGGGTCTTGCCGGGAAGCCTGTTGATGAGCACGTCGACCCCGACGTGGATGCCGGTCCGGACGCCGTAGGCAGCTCCGAACTTGGCCATCCAGACGAACATGTAGATGCAGAGTTCCTGGGCCCAGCTCATGTTGATCGGTATGAGCAGGTCCTGGATAGCCGGCACCGGGACGGAGCAGCCGAACCGGTGGACGACGGCGACGAAGATTATCAGCGTCGCCGCACCGATCAGGAAGGTGATCAGCCACTCTTCCAATCTATCAAGCAGCGTTAAAATCATGATTTGCCTCGTTTGGTGCTGTCGGATCCCGCGCAAGAAGCGCTCGGCCTCTTGCGCGGTTACAGCCTGGATGTTTGCGACGGGTAGCCTTGTGGTCCGGTCGTGTTACAGGGTGGTGGGATTGAAGCCGGTTTCCCTGTATACCGCGTTGATCAGGTCCTTGCCGATCTTGTCTTCCATCTTCTTGTGAGCCGGGAGCATCGCCTTTTTCCAGCTCTTCTTCTGTTCCGGCGTGAGGTCGATGACCTGGGTCTTCCCCGTTTTCTTCACCTTGGCCAGGGACTCGTCGTTGTCTTTAGCCGCTATCTTGTTGTTGTATGCGGTGGCATCCCTGAGTGCCTGCTCGAGGGTGCCGCGAATCTCTTTCGGCAGGCCGTCCCAGAACTTCTTGTTTACGATGACGGCATAACCGCTGTAGCTGTGATTGGTATTGGTGTAGTACTTCTGGACTTCATGCATCTTCTGCGTATAGAAGTTCGACGGCGAGTTCTCCGCACCGTCCACGACTCCGGTCTGCATGGCCTGATACACTTCCCCGAAGGACATCACCTGGGGGACCGAACCGAGCTGGCGCATGTAAGCGTCGATCCCTTTGGACGATGAGATGCGCATCTTCAGCCCTCTCATATCGTTCGGGGTAACGATTTTCTTGTTGGCGCTCATGCACCTGAAGCCGTTGTCCCAGAAGGCCAGGCCGGTTATCCCCTTGGAATCCAGGCTCCTCAGGAGCTGCTTTCCGACCGCCCCCTCCGCCACCTTGTGGACCTCGTCATAGCTGTCGAAGACGTAGGGGAGTTCGAAGAGCTCGAACTGTTTCGCCCCCATCGGCCCGAACTTGGAAGTGGCGGGTGCCAGCATGTGCACCGAGCCCAGCTGCAGCGCCTCAAGCTCCTCCTTGTCCTTGAAGAGCTGGCTGTTCGGGTAGATGTCGATCTTCACCCTCCCTTTGGTCCTCTCCTCCGCTATCTTCTTGAAGTAGGCTGCCGCCTGCCCTTTGGGGGTGTCCACCGCCACCACGTGGCTGAACTTGATGACGATGGGTTGGGCGGCGGACGCCGCCGCTGCGAACGACAGAGACAGAAGGGCGACTACAAGCATCTTGAGTTTCATGGCTTTCTCCTTTTTTTGGGGGGTACCTTTCAGGTTCGATGGGAACTGCTGCGAATCACCTATTTCTTTTCAGACAACACCTTCACGTAGGCGTAACCGTCCATGAGCCTGCGAGCCGTTCTCCCGACGGCTGCGCGGGGCACCAGCCACCCCGCGCCGTCCTTTTCCAGCTCGGCGTCCACGAAAATGGTTCCGGACGGGTGACCGATGCTGATCCCGTCGCCCTGCGATTTGACCATCCCGTTGGCAAGGGTTCCGGGGATCTTTACGGCGGTTGCCAGCGCGATCGAGCCGCTTACCGCGAAGGCCCGGTGCAGGGTCCCCATCGAGAAGTACCTGCCGACGATGTCGATCTCGTCGGGGCGAAGTACCTTGCCGGTAAGGGTCGCGTGCTCGCTAGCGGGGGAAATCACCGCGATCTTGGGGATGGCGTGGGTTGCCGGGGTCGCCACGGACTTGTCCTTGATAAGGCCCAACCGGAACCCGGCTTCGACGCGGATCTGTTCGATGGTCTTCAGAAGGGAAGCGTTTGAGTCGATCTCGGCCTTCAGTTCGGTGCCGACGAGCCCCAGGGACGCTGCGTTGACGAAGACCACACAGTTCGCGCAGTCGACGATGGTTACCGGGAACGCCCTGCCGTCCTCCAGCACCAGCGTGTCCACCGGGTTCCCGGTCGGCAGCGTCTTGCCGGTAAAGGTGCCGCCGGAGTCGAGGTAGCTCAGCATGATCTTGGAGGATGAGCCGGGTACTCCGTCGATGGCGAACTCGCCGTCGTATTCGACGTGGCCGTTTTTGACCGGAATCTCGGCAACGATGGTCTTTCTTATGTTGGTGTTGAAGATGCGCACGCGGGTGACCGGCTCTACGAGTACCACGTACCCTTCTTCGGCCGCGTAAAGCCCCACCGCCGTCGCCATGTTGCCGCAGGTCGGGTTGTAGTCGATCTCCTCCTTCTCCAGACTGACCTGACCGAAGGTGTAGTCGATATGGGCCCCGGGACATGTCGGCGGCCCAACCAGTGCCAGTTTGCTGGTGAGGGGGGTTCCACCTCCCAGCCCGTCCACCTGGCTCTGATCCGGGCTGCCGAAGAGCCGCAGGATGATCCGGTCGCGTTCCTTGGGCTGTGCGGGGAGGTCCACCTTGCGCAGAATCAACCCCTTGCTCGTGCCCCCCCGCATCAGAGTGCTCTGGATCTGAATTACCTGTTCACCTAAATACATGGCTTTCTCCCGTACGTTTTATAAATAGGTATTAGCAACCGGGATGCCAAGACATAACGATGTTCATAACTAGCTTGAATAATTGATGGAAATTATGTTTTACGATTTTGAATACCCGAAAAAGAGGTATGACAAACGATATGGAGGGCATAGCTCATTAAAGCCCAAGCTATTGAAATTCCGATCAGAAATTCGAGATGACGTTCGTCATGGCAAATCTGATCGTCATACCGCTCCAGGCAGGTGTGAAAGGGGGTGGTTCCTGAGCTAGCCGATGGGAGGGCGCTGCAGCCCCAGAGGCGCGGCTGGCGCGGCATTGAAGGGATGATGCTGAAACCGATTTGAAAAGCGGGGACGCCGCAGGGCGGCGGTCGCCGCGGCGGTTGGGCAGGTTGGAGTTAGTGCAGGGAGAAAAAAAGAACGGGGTTCGCTTTTCGGGCTCTACTTGCGCACCGACTTCAGACGTTTGTTCAGACCCGACTGGGTCATGCCTAGCAGGCGAGCAGCGATGGTCTGGTTTCCGCCTGCGCGGCTCAACGCCTCGTTCATGAGCAGTTCGATTGCTTCGCCGAAGGTGGGGAGCCGGTCGAACCCGGCAAACGGGCAGACTTCCGAGGGTGGCGCCACTGCGGAGACCTGTCCCGCTTCGGAGCCGCTGATCGTCTTGTAGAAGGTTTCCATGGAAAGAATCCCGCCCCGGTGCGTACTGACCGCGTCGTACACCAGCGCCTTCAGTTCGCGGATGTTGCCGGGGAAATTGTAGGTCGCCAGAAGCTGGGCCAGTTCCTTCGGCGGGGTGGGCTTGCTTTTGCCGAAAGCCCGGGACGCCTGGTCGAGGAAGTGCTCCAGAAGCACCGGGATGTCCGTCTTGCGCTCCCTAAGCGGCGGTATCTGCACGTGGTGGATGCAGAGCCGGTAGAAGAGGTCCCGGCGGAAGGTTCCGGCTGCCTGTTTCGCCGCGAGGTTCTGGTGGGTGGCGACTATGACTCGCGCCCGGAGCCGCTTCGGCACGTCGCTGCCCAAGGGGAAGTACTCTCCCCCTTGGAGCAGACGGAGCAGCTTCACCTGTGACGGCAGGCTCAGGTCGCCGATCTCGTCGAGGAAAAGGGTGCCGTTGGCTGCCTCCTCGATCATCCCCGGCCGCGCCTGGTCGGCGCCGGTGAAGGCGCCGCGCACGTGCCCGAACAGGTTGTCGGAGAAGACGCTGTCGTCCAGACCCGCGACGTTTACCGCGACCAGGCGCCCCTGGCAGCCGCTGAGCCTGTGGGCGGCCTCGGCAAACAGTTCCTTGCCGACGCCGCTTTCGCCGCTGATCAGAAGCGGTTCGGGACTCTTGGCCACCGCCTCGATGTACGAAAAGATGGTCTGCATGCTGCGGTCCGTCGTGACGATCGCTTCGAATGCCTCGGGCTGTTTCAGCTCCCCGTTCAGGATGCACGCGGATATGGTCCGGTTCTCCCGCTGCAGTTCCTGCATCCGTATCGCCCTGTTGACGCCGCTGACCAGCCGGTCCTCCTCGGTGGTTTTCACGAAGTAGTCGAAGGCCCCGAGCTGCATGCAGTGGACCGCGATTTCGATCTGGTTCATCCCGCTGACCACGATGGTGGTGATTTCGGGGTGGCGCTCGGCGAGGGCGGCCAGCAGCTCTTCCCCCCCCAGATGCGGCATGTTCAGATCCAGCAAAACGATGCCGATCCCCCCGCGGTCCACGATCCCCAGGACTTCGCGGCTGTCCTGGCAGGTGACTATATTGGTGATGCCGCACCACTCCAGTGAAAAAGAGAGCGTTTCGAGCCAGGAGGGCTCGTCGTCCACAAGGAGGACGCCAAACGAGGGGTACAGGGGGGTGTTCATCGGTCTTTTCTCCTATGCGGCAGGGAGGATCAGCGAAACGGTGGTCCCCTCCCCGGGGGTCGATTTCAGTGCCAGCGCGCCGCCATGCTCCTTCACGATTCCGGCCGATACCGACAGCCCGAGTCCCGTCCCCCCGGTCTCCCGCTTGGTGGTGAAGAAGGGGTCGGTTACGTGCGACAGGTGCTCCGGTGCGATGCCGCTCCCTTCGTCCCGGACCTGGAGCATCACATTCCCGTTTTCCGGGTCGGCGCAGGTGGAGATGAAGACCCCCCGCTCCTTGTTGGGAAGGGCCTGGCAGGCGTTGATGATGAGGTTGACCACCACTTGCTCGATTCGCTGGGCGTTTCCCCTCACCTCGGGGAGATTCTCTGCGTAGGTGCCGTGGAAATGGTGCGTGGCCTTGCGGATGGAGCTGTCCACCAGCCGGATGGCAGCCTGTGCCACTTGGTTGATGTCGAACGGTTCCATCTTGGCGGCGTCATTTTGCCGGGCGAAATCCTTCAGGTCGTCCACAATCCGTTTGATCCGCTTGGATCCATCGTGAATCTCCCCTAGCATGGCGGGGATTTTGGCCCGCATTCGCGAGTAGGGGAGGTTGCCGCACATGAAATCGCCGTGCTCGCGGCAGTACTCGTCCAGGGCCCGGTCGATGGCGGCCTGCGACTGCTTCAGGATCGGCATGCTCAGAAGGATGAGCGCGTTGGGGTTGTTGATCTCATGGGCGACCCCGGAGACCAGTATGCCCAGGGAGGTCATTTTGTCGGCCTGCACCAGCTTGTCCTGCTGCAGTCGCAATTCCTCCATAGCCTTCTCTTTTTCGGCCACCTCCTGCGCCAGTTCCACGGTACGCAGGGCGACTTTTTTCTGCAGGGTGCGCGACCAGACCACCGTTCCGGCTAGAAGCAGCATGAGCGGCACCAGGGTCATCGTCGCGAATCTCAGGACCTTGGCCGCTGCCACCCGCGTCGGCTCCAGCACGCCCAGCCATTTTTCGTAGATTTCCTGGTACTGCCCGGTCTTCTGGATGATTGCCAATCCCTCGTTCAGACGCGCCTGCAACTCGCGATTCCCGTCCTTCACCGCGAAGGAGTAGTTGAACGAGGCAGCGTTCTTCACGATGGGAGCCAAGTTGGTCAGTTTGTTTTCCTTGATGATGTACATACCGGGAAGAAGGGCGTAGACGGCGTAGTCGTACTCGCCGGAAGCCAGGAGGCGGAAGGATTCGGCGGGGCTGTCGGTCAGGATCAGGTCCTTGTCGAAGCCGAGATTTGAAAGGTAATCGTGCATGATCCCGCCGCGGTTCACCACGACCCTTTTGCCGCTCAATTCCTCCAGGGACTTTACCTTGGGAGAGCCCTTCCGGGCGAAGATGGCGTGCTGCACAACGGTGGTCGGAGACGAGTAGTCGAAAACCTTGTCCCTCTCCGGGGTCTGGTTTATACCCAGGGTCATGTCGATGGTGCCGGCCATCAACTCCCCGCGGATCTTGCCCCACTCGCCCAGCTTGATCGCCACGTTCATCCCCATCACGTCGCCGATGGCGCGGATCAGGTCGACCGTCAGCCCGGCAGGTTGGCCTTTGTCGTCGATGAACTCGTAGGGGGGATAATTATGGTTACCGCCAACGATAACGGTCTCTTTTCCGGCGAAACCGTGTCCCGTATGGGCAGACGCCAGGCAGAGGCAAACAGCGATGACGGTAGTGCAAATTCGCTTCAACATGCCGCTCTCCTGCCCCCCTTACCATGGGCAAAATTCCGTTTCCAGCCGATTCCATGATTTCTTCTTGCGCGAGACCCAAAAGAAGCACCATCTGGCCAAGGAAATGGCGACCGGGGCTCCTCTATCATGAGAAATAGTAGCAAGGTGGGTGCCATAGGTCCAGTTCTTTGTATTCCCACAATAAAACACGTTTTCGCAAAGCCCCGCCGAGAAGAGAGGGTATGACGATCGTCATCGAATGCGGCGGTTTTGACGAAATAGCCACCCCATTTCGCACGGATACGCCACAATGACATATGTCACAGGAAGTCCAGACGTCATACCCCTGGCTTAGAGGTTAACGGGATGCACATGCAGGTATTCTGGAGGAACGGTGGGCGCTCCCCCGGGGGCGGACTCTGGGGGGCAGGACTGCGCGCGGGACTGCGCGCGGGACAGATTTATTTTCTACTAATGAACTATTAGCGTTTCCGTGGCCTACCAGGGTTCTTGTAATCTAAACGGATACCTAACCGCTCCGCCACTACTTGCTGGAATTCTTCACCGCCGGTCAGATAGCCCCGCTGTGCCGCCTGATGTATTCGTTCCCACTCGCCTTCTGGGACCGACGATAATACCCACTCCCGATAAGATTTACGTCTTGCTGTCTCGTCTGCACCAAGAGAAAGGTATCCCGGATCGGGATCTATTACCTCTGCCCGCCCTTCTGTCTTTTCCCGATAACTTGACCAACGATATCCAGACGGTTCCGTCACCATTCTGGCTCTAACAGGATTCATCTCGATGTATCTGCAGCACGCTAACAGGTAACTATCTTTGCAGATAGGGCTGGAATGATATCGCCCCTCCCAGATCGTGCCGGTTCTCTTCTCCAGAGTGTTGACATACCGGGTCTGACGTGCAGCGACTTTCTTTAACAGGATCGCCAGTGCATCGATATGTTCTCCTGGATCTATTATGAGATGAACATGGTTTGTCATCAGGCAATAGGAATAGACGTGGCAATTAAGCTCGTTTTTTAAGTCGACAAGGTTTTTGAGGTAATAGTGATAGTCGTCATCGGAAATGAAAAGAGGATTCCGATTATGTCCACGATGGACGATGTGGTGGGGGCAGTTGGGAATGACGATGCGACCGGTGCGAGGCATGCAGTCTTTATTACACACCAGAATTTCATTAGCAATAAATAAATCTGTCCCGGATTGAATGAAGATCAACAAAAAAGGCACCCAGCTGTGTAAGCCAAGTGCCTTGTTGTGTTTTGGTTGCGGGGACAGGATTTGAACCTGTGACCTTCGGGTTATGAGCCCGACGAGCTACCAGACTGCTCCACCCCGCGTCATCGAGTCCCAACTTGTACCACAGGGCTCGCAGCGGAGTCAACTCTTTTGTTCAAACTTTTCCCGCCCCGTCATGCAGGTCCTGCCGTCATCGTCCCGCCCCACACCTGACACCCTCCCCCTCCTGTCCAGGCAGGGGGAAAGTGCGGGTGATGGTCGGCGTTTCAGCTACGGGAAGTTGATGTCGAGCTGGGTGGTGAAGGTGTTCTCGCCGGCAAGCGCCTTGTCGTTGTAGATGTCGTAGCCGAAGATCACGGAAACGTTCTTGGCAAAGGCCCAGGAGGCGCCGAAGCTGAAGGCGCCCACGGCGTTGTCGCCACCCTGGTAGTCAACACCGAGCCAGAGCTTGTCGGAGATCTCGCTGAGGGTCCTGTCCCAGGAGAGAAGGACGCCGTGGTCGTCGGTGCTGAGCAGCGCCTTGTCATTGCCCTTGTAGTAGCCGGCAGAGAAGCGCCCAACGACCGGCACGGTCTCTGCGACAAGCCCGTAAACGATGTTCAGGTCGGTGAAGTCGGACTTGGTCCCGAAGCCGTAACCGCCAACCGCGAGTGCGGGCGACATCGTGAACAGCGACCCTTCAGGCGTCGCCACTTTCCCGTTGAAGTAGATCGGGCTGCCGTCCATGGCATCCGAACCGTAGGTCATGTAGTCCACACCCACCTCTGCCTGGACCTTCTCGAAGGGAAGGACGCCTGCGGTAAGACCCAGGTCGTAGGCGTTGGGGCGGATGCCGCTGCCGTTGGAAGAGGTGCGGGTATAGTTGTCGATACCCAGGTGCAGGGTCTTGTATGCCTGCACATCGGTGGAAGGGATCCAGATCTGGGTCGAAGGGGTCGCCATTGCGATACCGGTTGTTGCGATGGTCAGCGCCGTTGCCATGATGAAACTTTTGGTCATTCTTTTCATGTCCTTACTCCTTTGTAATGTGGTGGTGTGGTTTTATTGAGTTGAACTGCCTTCAACGTCTGCCTTTATTACTGAACCTCCCCCTTTCCTGTATTTCATCGAAAAAAAGGCGTCTCTATCCATGTGGAGAGGCGCCTTTGCCTGTCTTCGCCGGCCACGTGCACTGCGTTGTGCTTCGCGTCCTTTGCGCCTTGACATAGCAGGAGGCATGCCAGATCCTCGTCCAACACAAAAAGCAGCTGTAAATGCAACAACTTAATGTTTACGATGGTATCTGCAACCAATCAGGGGTAAACAAAAATGAGGCAGCAAAGCCTATTGTTTGTGCAGGTGCAGCAATTTTCTTGTACAGAGAGGTACTACTTGGCGTGCTGCTTGGGCTTACACTGGGGGTGCTACAGGAGGCAATCCGGGGTGATTCCGAAGCTGGATATGAAAGCTGACAGTTCTGGCAAAGCACCACGGCCGCCGCCTTCAACTTGGCGGCGACCAGTGACGGTATTGTCTATTACTGTTCCTTTCTCTTGTTCCCGGCGAGCTTCTCGCGGGCTTTGGCCTGCAGTTCCCGTCTGCGCGGGCCGCTCACCAGTTTTTCTTCCAGGAATGCGATGACGAAAATGCCGACGGTAATAAGTACTGCGACTGCCACTAATTTAAGCCAGAACATGCCTTGAAACTCCGTTTATCCTGCTAGATTTTCCGCCTACCTAATGTGCCCGAACTCTCATCGGCTGTCAACACGGCAGCTCGGCTGCCACGATTAAAAACATGAACAACGGGCGTGACTCGCGGGCCAGGACCGAGCCAGAGGAGACATCAGGTACCTGATTTCCCGGCATTTTTCTCTACCGGCAGGGATCCCTCGGCAACAGCGTCCCGCCCCTGTGCGCCCGGCAACCTCCCCTCGGCATATTAATCTGGAATAATCCGCCATTTTATGTAAAATGGGCCGGCTGTTTTGTGATGATCAAACCAAAGGAGGAACAGTTATGAAATGCAGCAAGATTGCGGGCAGAATCGCGATGCTGGCAACGGCGGTCACCGCCACGGTCGGCATCGCCTTCGCGTCGGGCGCCGGCGCGGGGATCAGCGCCGACGAGGCACTGAAGAAACTGATGGACGGCAACACCCGTTACATGGAGAGCAAGATGACCGCCGGGGCGCTTTGCGATGCGACGGCACGCGGCAAGCTGGCAAAGACCCAGCACCCTTACGCCATCATCCTCTCCTGCTCCGATTCCCGCGTCCCGCCGGAGATCATCTTCGACCAGGCACTTGGTGAGATCTTCGTGATCCGCGTGGCCGGCAACGTCACCGACCCGATCGTGCTGGGGAGCGTCGAGTACGCGGCCGAACACCTCGGCTCGCCGCTCATCATGGTGCTGGGCCACGAGCGCTGCGGCGCGGTCACCGCCACCGTCAACAGCAAAGGGAAGCCGGAAGGGAATATCGGCGCCATAGTCACCGCCATCCAGCCCGCCGTGAAGAAGGCCAAGAGCGACTGCAAGGGTAAAACCACCGAGGAACTCGTCGAATGTGCAGTCGACGTCAATGCCAAGGCAGTCGCAGCCGGCCTGACCAAGAAATCCAAGATCCTCGCAGAAGAGCTGAAGGAAGGAAAGATCAAGATCGTCGCCGCGAAGTACGACCTGGACGACGGGAAGGTGACCCTCCTGAAGTAGCGGCAATAAAAAAAGCCGCCTCCCTTCGCCGGGGGGCGGCTTTTACCGTTTCAAAACGCGTCGGTTCTCATGCATTTCGGTGCAGTTTCGGCACCAGGCCGCCGGCCACTTCCGACATCCGCTCCTCGCCGGCTGCGAGAAGCTCTTCCCGGAACAGGCCGGTCTCCGCGAGCAGGCGCGCCACGTCCACCCCCTGGCACGGCTGCGAAACCCTCCGCAGGCAGTCGCTCCCCCCCTTTAGTAGGGTAGCCGCGCCCTTGAAGTTGCCGTTTCGCCAGTGATGCAGCGCCACGGCGATCTGCAGCACCCCCTGGTAGAAGTCCCGCAGCTCCCCCTTCTCTCCGACCCAGAGTTCCTCCAGCGTCTCGTGGCATTCGAACCAGTCTCCGCTGTTAAACTCGTCGATGGCCTTTTGTAATTCGTCGGGGGGCACTTCCCGGCATCGTTGCATGGCGCTCTCCTTACGCTGGAAACATCCCAGGCTGGCGCGTCGCCTGTAGCGCCGCCGCACCGCTGCGGCTCCAGCCGCTAATCCACCAGCACGGGGCGCAGCCCCGGGAGCATCATCTTCGACCGGCTGTCACAACCGACACAGGAGATCCGGTCGATGTACAGCCCGTCGCCGCCGGTGCTGCAGGGGACGGCGGGGAGTTCGGTGGCAGAGGCGGACTGGCTGCAACCCGCGGGACCGGCGGCGCAGATCCGGCTGATCCTTACCAGCGAATACCTGGTCACCACCCGCTGCTCGGGAACCTCCGCCGCGGGGACGGTCCGGCAGTCGGTCACCGGGACGATCACCCACCAACCGAGGAGCCTCCCTTTTTGATCGTACTCCTTGTTGGACCGGTCCACCTTGGGGTCGTACATCATCGCCTTCATGTCGCGCAAGATGGTGTCGTCCTTGCCGCTGGAGGTGAAGATCGGCAAGCCGCAGACCTCCTGCACCGGCATTTCCTGGCACACCAGGTCCGACATGGTGTTGGTCAGGGTCACCGGGTGCAGCAGCGAGGTGTAAACGTAGCGGTCGCCGCGCCAGTTGCCCGGGGCCCAGGGGAGATGGCTCATCCTTCTCTCGTTGATGCTGCAGATCTGGGGATAGCTGCAGGCGGGCTCGCAGGCGTCGGCGCAGACGGCTATGTTGGAGCGGGTGCCGGGGACGAGGGCTGCCGTCGCGACCGGGGTCGACCCGAAGGAGGCGGTCCCGGTGATCTTGGCCATGAAGCTCCCGAGGCTCCCCATGCCGACCGAACTGCTTTCCGCGGTCCGCCTGGTCCTTACCTGCATCGCGTTGACAGGGGTCGCACCCGGGGTGTAGGTGCGGCTGCTTATGTTCCAGAATCCCACCGTTATGTCGTTGTCTTCGCTCAAGGAATTGCCGTTACTGTTGGCCAGGCTGACCAGGGCGGAGGCGCTGTGATTTCCGGAGGCGACCTCGATCGCCGCTTCCCTGGGCTGCTTCTGCACCGGATCGACCAGCACTTCCGCTATCTTTCCCGGATCGCTCTGCGCCTGGAACAGCACCCGCTGCTTTATCGCCTGCGCTCCCGCCAGGGCCGAGGTCTCCGCCGCATGCTGCAGGTCCTCGTCGCTGACATACATGTACCCGACATCAATGGCGAGACCTGTCAGCACGATAAAGACGACCAGCATGATGGTGACATAGGTAGTATCCATGGCAGATTCCTTTCAGAGGGGACTTGGGGTTCGACATAATACCATCATCATGAAAAAAAGGGCCATGCAAATGCATGACCCCCTCTTTTTCTCTACCGCAGTGGCGACTCTCAGGAAGCTGCGACCTTGACCGCCACCTGCTCGCCGACCGTCTCGGTTGCCTCGACGGTGACCGCTTTCTTCTCACGCAGGAAGAAGGTGAGGACGGTGCCGAAGGCAAGGCAGGAACCTGCCAGGATGAAGGACTTGTTCAGGCCGCCCGGCTGGGCGTTCATCATCTCGGATACGCGCCCCATGACCAGACCGCCGACGCCCCAGGCGCTGAACAGCGCGCCGTAGTTCAGGCCGTAGTTCTTGAACCCCCAGTAGTCTTTGGCGAAGGAGGGGAAGAGGGTCAGGTTGGAGCCGTAGTTGAAGCCGATGAAGGATGCCAAAAGTACCAGGAGCACCGCGCTGCCGGAGCCGACGACGGGGACGGCTGCGAACATGAGGATCGCCTGGAAGGAGAGCATGATGGTCAGGGTGGCGCGGCGACCGATCTTGTCGGAGAGGACACCGGCAACGACGCGGCCGGATGCGTTGCCGATCGCCATGATGGCGACTGCCACGAAGGCCATGGGCCCCATGCTCTTCTTGGCGAGACCGGCGACGGAACCGATGACCATGAGTCCTGCGCCTGCGCCGATGAAGAAGGTGGTCCAGAGCATGTAGAACTTGGGAGAGCGGAGCATTTCACCGACCGTCGCATCGTGTACGGCCTTCTTGGCCGGAGCGTTGGCTGCGTCACCCTTCAGGACCGGCTCAACCGGAACATACCCCTTGGGCGGGTTCACCAGTGCGAAGGAGAGGCCGCAGACGACGACGGCGAAACCGGCAGCGAGGATGTACATGGACTGCTGGATGCCGTAGGCGCCCAGCAGGTAGCTGGAGAGCGGCGCGATGTATACCGGCGCCAGGCCGAAACCGGCGACGACGATGCCTGCGATGAGGCCGGTTTTCTTGGAGGAGAACCATTTAAGCGCCGGCGGGGTGGCGGCGGAGTAGCCGAAGCCGAAGCCGGAGCCGGCCAGGACGCCGAAGCCGGTGACCCAGGCGGCGTAGCTGTTGGAGTAGCCCATGAGGCAGAAACCGGCGCCGACCAGGAGTCCGCCGATGAGGGCGGTCTTTGCCGGGCCCATCTTGTCCTGGCACTTGCCGGCGATGATCATCGAGAAGGCGAAGGCGAGGCAGCAGACTGCGTACGGGTCGTTGATCGTGCTAAGGCTCCACTGGAAGGCATCAGGGCCACCCTTCTCGATCGACGCCTTAATCGCGCCCTTGAAGATACTCCAGGCATACAGTACCCCGAGCGCCAGGTTGATTCCGGTTCCGGCGAAGACCACCTGCCAGCCCTTTTTAGATGACGATTGTGACATGCCTTTATACCTCCAACGTTGGATTGATGACTCTTGCCCTAACATTTAGCAACTTGCATACCAATGTTTTAAAGTTTTGTATATCTTTGGAAATTAGAATGTTTTTGAATACTTACAAAGGGGGCACCATGAAAGCGTCTTGCCGCGGGGGATAGGCTTTTTCGCATAAGAGCAAAAGAAGATGAGGCGGCCAACCCCGCCATCCTCGTCGCGATGCAGCGTAATATCAGCACCTTGATCCGTGCTAATGCACCGTAACAGATGATTCGCACAAATGCAAAAGGGAAAAGGCTGTTTTGCAAAACTGATAAAAGAGGACGATTCTTATAACACGGGGCGAAGAAGCCGGTGAGGCGGGCGATGTGACGGGGCGCTATCGTCGCTGGAGGATCCCTGTGGGATGGACAGGTGACGTCCGGGTCTCAAGTGCCGCAAGACAAAAGGCCGGTCCAGGGAGAGGCCGGCCTTCACACTTGGCCCGTGCTGCCGGATCAGCAAAAAAGGACATTCCCCCTGCGTTCGGGCCCGCGATACTTCCTGCCGCCCATGCCACGCACGGTATGGACCCCGATGGTAACGCATTCGCCGTCGCTGCGAAGGAAAGAGACGATCGCGGCCTGCTCTATCAGTTTCTGCAGATCCTCTGCTTTTACCAAGCCTCGTCGTTCGTCAGCAAACACAACCGGAATTTTCATAGCACCCCCTTTAAAAATTTCATTGTCAGCACCGTTAGGACATTCTAGCATTGAAGCAACTGATATCAAGATGCGGTGAGGTAAAAAAGAGACGATAACAGTCACAGCTGCCGCTACAGAGAATGGCTGCGACCTCCGCTGACTTAATCCGTTCATCTCCTCCAGCATTGGCGAATCCCTGTTTTTCACCCTGCCTTTGCCGCAACTGCTGGTACTGTGCATTTCCTCACTTCTTCCACATTCCCTCCACAATCCGGGGGTAATGTTGCTCCAGGAGTAAGAGGCGACCGGATCACACCGGACATTACCGAAAAAGGAGCATGTTATGAGAAAACAGCTAAGACGTGTGGCACTGTTCACCTGCATCACCGCAGCCCTGGCCTTCGGCAGTCAGGCGGCTTTTGCCCATGAATCGCACAAAGGGGGAGGCGAGGGGGGATGCTCGGAGCAGAAACAGCAGGGGCCTGGCGGGGCGCGCTTCCTGAAGAAGATGGCGCGGGAGTTGGGACTTGCAGATCAGCAAAAGAACCAGGCAAAGGCGCTTTTGGAAAAGGGGCGGGCGGCGCACAAGCCGCTCTTGGACGCACTGATGACGCACAGACGCCAGTTGCAGACGCTGGTGCATTCAGGTAGCGCCGACGAGGCGGCCATCAGGGCCCAGGCCGCCAAGGTTGCCGCTGTCGAGTCGGACCTTGCGGTGCAAAGGGCCCAGGAGGCCGGGCAATTCCTGGCGCTGCTGACCGCCGAGCAGGCAACCAAGCTGAAGGAGATCCAGACCAAACGCGGAGAGCATTTCCGCGGGTTCCCCGGTTGCCGGCAGGAGCAGGAGCCGTAATACCAACACCCTGATCCTTTCGCGAAAGGCGCGCACGGCTTCACGCCCCGCCGTTTCGCAACAGCAACAGCAACAGCACTCCCCTCCCGCCAGGCAGGGGAGTTTTTTTTCGTATGGACGAAGCGGGAGCCGCCGGGCGCCTTCATTGTGGTTTCGGACCGCCTCGCGTACAATTGATCATCCCCGAAAAGGAGGTGACATACATGGTTCGACGCATGTCGATGTTGCTGCTCATAACCGCCCTTCTCGGCGCCTGCGCCACCTACCCCGACCGTACGCTGCAGAGACTGGAAACGCTGCCGCAAAGGTACTCGCAGTTCGACGCGGTAATGGCTTGGGAGACAAAAACGGTGGGGGGCAACACCGTGGTCGACGGAGTGATAAGGAACATCCGCTACCATGTGATGTACGACGTGGAGATTTGGGTTTCCGTCCTGGACGCCGCCGGCAAGGTGAGAAGCCGCTCGGTAGGCTACATAGTACCGAGCCAGTTGAACCTCGACCAGAGCACCGGATTCACGGTGAAGCTCCCGATGGTGGCCGAGCCGGGAACGAGACTTCGCTTCACCTACAAGTACCGCGCGAGCGAAGGAGGGGATGATCGGTTTGGTAGCGGGTTGGGGCGCCCTACGGACTGGATGCAGAGCTTTGAGACCGCGGTGCCGGCCCGGTAACGAACGGGAAAGGACCTAAGCGCCGACGCGGGCCATTTGGCCCGGCTGAAGGCAATCCGTCAGCGGGTAGCCGGCAAGCGAGAGTGCCTGGCGAAGCTTCCTTCAAAGCTTGTTCCTGAGTGTTTCCTTCAGTTCAAGGAGAGCCAGGGTCTGCATATACCCGCCGAGGAACTCGATGTTCTTGAACGCCACTCCCTCACCGAAATAGTCATCGATCTCATGTATCGCCTGCTTCATCAACTTTTGCCCCGGTGTGAGCTTCGCTATCTCAGGATTCATCTCTCGCTCCTCCTTGATCTATGCGTACAGCTTCTTATACCATACAGCTGGCGCCAATTTAACCTCTAATACCAATAATGCTGCAAGAAGTGACGGATTGTCCAGTTCGATCAGCGTTGCGACACGATTTTCATGCTGCAGGGCAGCAGTCGCCACATCAAGTCGAAAACGGCGTATATCTTAGAAAGACTAAATCATATCTGACAAGCGCCCGAAGCACAACAGCAAGAGGATTAGGCTTCGGAGACTGCGACGGGGGACAACAACAGGCTATCACATGGAGGAGCTATGCCCAAACGTGACGACATCCAATGGTTCAAGCAGCAGTTCGCCGGACAGATAGAATCAGCTGTCAGCGGCACCCCCTTTTGCCTCGACATGGTGACGGCGATCGCCTGCCAGGAAACTGGGAATATCTGGAGCGTGCTTCGTAGACAGCAACTGGATGTGGGACGCATCCTGGAGCTGTGTGTCGGGGACACCCTGGACACCGACCGGGGACGAAAAGCCTTCCCGAGAACGAAGGAAGAGCTCATCTCCAAGCGCAACGGCGCCGAGATGTTCGAGATCGCGCACAAGGCACTGGTCGAGATGGCGCAGTACATCGAGGGGTACAGGTCGGCAGCCGCCAACAAGGACAAGTTCTGTCACGGGTTCGGCATCTTCCAGTACGACCTGCAGTTCTTTCTCGGCGAGCCGGATTACTTCATGCAGAAGCGCTACGCCGACTTCGGCTCCTGCCTCGAAAAATGCATCGTTTCCCTGCGCGGCGCGCTGGCTCGGGGGGGGTGGCAGGATAAGGAAACACTGACGGAGTATGAAAAGGCGTGCGTCGCCATAGCCTACAACGCGGGCGGTTTCATCCCGAGCAAGGGACTGAAGCAGGGATATTGGGACGGAACGAAATATTACGGCGAGGCGTTCTTCGAATATTTCAGGCTCTGCAGGGAAGTCCCCCCAAGCGGCCCAGTCACGGAGCCGCCCCCGGGACGCGCGCCGGTCGCTCCTCCGTCTCCCGTGCTCGCCTCGGGAACGCTTTACGAGGTGGACGTGCGCAGCGACCCGCTCAGGCTGCGCAGCGAGCCGGAGATCGACCCGCGCAAGCCGGGCGCGAACGTCCTGGCAAGGCTTCCCGACGGGCAAGTGGTACGGGCCGTAAGCAACAAGGAGGTGAACGGGTTCCTGGAGGTGGAGACCAGCCTGAACGGGGCCCGCTACCGCGGCTTTGCCGCTGCCAGGTACCTCGTTCCCGCTTCAGGGCCCGGCGAGGTGCCCGTCCCGAACCCGGCACCGGTCCCGCCAACGACAGGGATCGTCGCAGTTAACCTCCCCTCCCCGCCCGGCAAGGTGACGCGTAGGACCGAAGCCGCCGATGCGCATTCCCTGAACGAGCCGGGCCAGCCGGACCGCAAGGGCGCCACGGCGGGCGACCTCCGCAGCGATATCGCGGGCATAATCCGTTGGCTTGCGGTAGATGCGCCTGCCCATCTTCGTTATCAGCCAAGACAGCAGACCACCTTCTGCAACATCTACGCTCATGATTTCTGTCATCTCGCCGGGGCTTACCTGCCGCGCGTCTGGTGGACGCCGGGGGCAATCGAGAGACTTGCAGTCGGCGAGCAGGTGCGACCGCTGTTGAACAATACCGTCGAGGAGCAGCGCGCCAACGACCTTTTCCGGTGGCTGCGCGACTTCGGCATCCGTTTCGGGTGGCGTCAGACCGGATCGCTGACGAAGCTCCAGTTGGAGGTGAACCAGGGTGCGCTGGGTGTGATCGTCGCCCGGCGCAGGGAGGACGCACGCCCGGGGCACGTGGTAGTGGTCGTTCCTGAAACCAACGAAGAACGGGCGAGGCGAAACGGCAGCGGCGACGTGGTGGCTCCCCTGCAGAGCCAGGCAGGGTCGCGCAATTTCCGCTACGGCACCGGAAGGCCCGACTGGTGGAAAGGCGATCAGTTTGCCGACAGCGGCTTCTGGCTGCACCTCTGATCCCTCCGGGGCGAAACTCGGACGGAGGGAGGTCGGACCACAACGAAGCCGCCTCCGCCCTGCGAGGGGCGGAGGCGGCTTCGTTGTTGCTTCCGCCGAGAGTCAGAAGCGCTCGAAGGTGTTGGCATCCAGCTCCAGAGCTACTCCCCTGTCTGCTGCGCGCTGCTTCGAACGCTCCTTTGGGCTCTCCTTCGCGCCGGAGCGTGAATAGATCAACCGAAGGTCAAGTCTTGAATCTTGAATTGTGAGCGGTAATGAGGGGAGAAGGGTAAGAGAAATATCAAGAAACAAGACCCTCAGGCCTTCTCAGGCCTTGTAATATCCGGGATTCACCGTGCTGACTGCAACCAACCGGAAGAAGCAGGCGGCGCTGGAGAGCTGGGCGAGGGAGCTGCAGAGCATTGTCGGCGCGGTTCGGATAGCAAAGTGGTCCCGCTGAGGCGCCGCAAAATAAATCCGCTTGCCACCCCATCGGAGTTATAGTATTTTACACCATAAGGAAGCCCATGAAGGCCGAACCCATCTTCCGCGAAAAGCAGACGCAGGAAGGCTTCATCAGGGAAATGGTCGTCTGGCGCCTTGGCAAGCCAGTGCCGGGGTGCCGGCACCTGTTCAAATACCGTTTTTTCTTCGGCACCGACGACGGCACCTGCCTGGTCCGTTACGACAACGAGCGCGGCAAGGGCGATCACAAGCACATAGAGGGGGCCGAACTCCCCTTCCTGTTCCGAGGCCTGGAAGCAACCTTTGCAGATTTCCTGGCGGACATCGCTGCAGTGATGGACAAAAAGAGGGGAGCAGTATGAGAGACCTGAAAATTGGGATAAAAAGCTGGGAAGAGTCGAACAAGGAAACGAGTGACATCCTCCGCAAGTTCGATCAGGGAATTTTTCCCGAGCAGCCGATAGAGCGGGTTTACTTCCACGACTTCAGAACGCTTCTTCGCTACATCACCCCGAAGCGACTCGTGCTTCTGGAGGAGCTGCACAGGACCGGCCCCATGAGCGTGAACGCGCTGGCGAAGCTCCTGAAACGGAGCTACAAGAACGTCTATGACGACGTATCCGCGCTGGAGAGTGTCGGGCTCATAGAGCGGGACGAGCGCAAGAGGGTGTGCGTTCCCTGGCACGAGATCGAAACGACGCTGAAGTTGGCGGTCTAGCGCCGCCGACCAGACCCCTTCCTTTATGAACCTCTCAAACTCGTTGGCGTGCCCTCCTCAATAAAAAAGGAATTAACCGGTAAAGGCTAAGTCCTTTTTATTGGTACGCCCGGAGAGATTCGAACTCCCGACACCCTGGTTCGAAGCCAGGTACTCTATCCAGCTGAGCTACGGGCGCGTGACGCAACAAAACATACCATTCAAATATCGCTTTGCCAATTGAGAAAACGGTTGCCCGGAGAATCTCGAAGTTGCTATATTGCACTGCTGATTTGATGGGAGGTCATATGTCTGATACTGAAAACCAGATGGGGCTGTTCGAAACCAGCGAGCCACTGCCGGCGCTGGCGGTCACGGCCCCGAAACCCGCGCCCGCGGCTGCCGCCAAGGCGTCCCCCAAAAAACCCGCAGCGCGACCGCAGCCTCCCGCCTCGGCCCCGAAGGACACCCGGACGGCGGCGCCGAGATTCAGAAAATCGCAGGCCACTCCTGACACTAAGGGGGCCTCAGGACTGGTCCCCGTAGGCGACGTGCGGCTGACCGCCAATATCCGGCAGGACCTGCACCTGAAACTGAAAATCGCATCGGCTCACAGAAGAACAACCATCGGCGAGATACTCGAGGAGTTGATCGAAAGGTACGTTTAGCGATCCTTATGTTATTGCTTCCATATCAACAGCTATGGAACAAACATTAAAGTACCGCATTAAGTACTATTTTGTTGACAACTATGACCGTTTTCGGTTAGTAACAGTACATTTGTAAACGCAACACCCACACGAGGTGACCCGGTCAGTGAAAAAGTCTATTGCCACCGTTTTGTTTTTCGTGGCGCTGACATATCCGCAGTCTCGTGCTGCAGCTGAGAGCATCTCCCGGGACATCACCTTCAACGTGTCGGCGGGTGGTCTTACTTTCTCCAAAAAAGACAACCTTCGTACCGAACCGGTTTTCGACGTGAGGATCGGTTACGACATTCTCGGCACCAACATCACTGACAGTATCGGCATCGAAGGCGGCCTCTCCTACGTCTCGACCTTTTCCAAGAAGGACAACACGCCGGTAAACGCCTACCTTTTCCGGGTGGACGCAACTTACCCCCTTTTCCCAAGAAAACGCATCGTTCCTTTCCTCAGCCTCGGCGCGGGGGGGATGTTCATGGACCGGGGGACCTCCATGGACAACGCTCCGGTGCTCGCCTACGGCCTCGGCTTGAAGTACTTCGTGCAGGAATTCATCGCCATGAGGCTGGACGTGCGCCAGAACATCCTGTTCGCGATCGGGACGCGCAACGACAACCAATTCATGTTCGGCCTGAGCTTCCTGCTCGATCGCGACAAGAAGATCAGGCGCCTTCCGCTTCCGCCCCCTCCGCCGGTGGAGAAGAAGACACCGATTTCGACATCCGCGGTCCCGACCATCGACTTCACGACGGAGAAAGTGGTCGAGCCTGCAGCACCCGCGAAGCAGGTTGAGCCGCAGGCCAAGCAGGTGGAGCCGGAAGCGAGACCGATCGAGCTGCCGCTTCCTGCGGCGGTCGTTGCGGCCCCGATCGGGATGGCCGCCCAGGCGCTCGGCCTGCCCAAGGCCGAACTTCCCAAGGCCCCCGCTCCGGAACCGCCGCCCGCACGCGCCGTGGTCCAGCCTGAACCACAGCCGGTTCAACCCGAGCCGCAGCCGGTGCCGGCCGCGCCTCCGGTAGTTGCGCCTCCTGTGCAGACACAGGCTGAACCGGCAGCGCCGCTGGAGCAGGCAGTAGTAGACCGCATTGCCGCCGATTCCCTGACTCCTCCGCCTCCGCACGTGCCCGAGGAGGAGATGGTCGCCTCCATCCTCTGCCCGCTCGATCCTCCGGCGGGCACCGCGCCGCGCGTCCTGAAGCAGCCCGCAGCCGTGGTCATGTTCGATTCGGGAAGCGCCGTGGTGAAAAAGCAGTTCCAGCCCGAGATCGACAAGATCGCGACCTATGTGATGAAACACCCGGGGAGTTCGGTCTACATTGAGGGGCACGCCGACCGCGTAGGAAAGCCTGAGATGAACATGAAGCTTTCGCAGGAAAGGGTGGACAGCGTGAAAAAGTCGCTGACCAAGGGGATGAAATCGAAGAAGGTCAAGGTTGTCACCTCGGCCTTTGGATGCCGTGTCCCTGTCGACACCAACAAGGGTGAAAAGGGGAGGCGTAAAAACAGGCGGGCCACCATTGAGGTGACCAAGCCTTAGAAACAGATTAAGATTGAGACAAAGATTGAGGTGCTACGTAATTCGTTATCCTAGTCTCAGCCACCTACCTTTTTTTCTTGATCTTTATGTGAGTCTTGCCCTGCCGACCTTAGTCTTGTCCTGCCTAAGTTTCCTTTATCTTTATCTTTATCTTTATCTTAGTAGCCTGCCTCTGTTTATTTGCTATGGCAGCTGAGGCAAAGAGCGCTGTTCCGGTCGCTCATGACGAGGTGTCCTTTTTCGCTGTTCTGCGGGTCGTGGCAGGTAAGGCAACCAACTTTTCCATTCACCAGCACCATGTTGCTCCGACCGAATATCGGCTTGTAGTCGTTACCGGGAGTGGCGACATAGTTTCCATACTCCATCCCGATGGGATGATCCTTGGCGTTTTGCGCGTTCCTGAACCTTTTGTACGGGTCGTTCCTCAAGTTGATCGTGACGTTGGAGGCGCCGGAACCATCATGGCAGCTGAGGCAGTCGAGGCTCAGCGGGTCTACCCCTATCGCGTTGTTGAAGGCCTCGGCTGAACTGCTCCCACCCTCATCGGTGAAAAGCGACACTTCCTGAACGTTGCCGTACATCTCGTCTATCGTGGCGAGTCTCGGAGCCGCTGCCGCGCCGTCCTGGTACTTCGCTACTTTCTCCATGTAACGCATCCTGAACGCCGGCTTTTTCATCTGGATGCTGAATGCGCACGTCTCGCCGCTTCCCTGCGAGGCCCCGAACTGCTGAAAAGCAGTCGCTTCACGAACGGGGCTGAAAACTGCCAAAAAGGCGATAGCTGCGGCGGCCGGCAATATTACCTGAAGTGAAAGAGTTCTTGCACGCATGTCCGTTACCTCCTTGGTTAGTCAACCTACCTATTACAAGGGGGATACCCGAAACTGGCATGCCGCGTTTTTAATTTTAAGCCACCGTAATTACTGGATAAATGGAAACGACATGAAATGAATTTGATCACGGCTTTCAGAATTGCCCTGTTCAAAAGCTGCACAAGAAACCAGGAGCTATCCTTCAAAAGCCGACCAAGCCCTGCAGACGCGCCGGGGAGAGCTGCAACTGCGCCGCGCAGACCCGCACTTTCGAGCAGCCCGCTTCAGCGTACAGAAGGGTTGAGCCGTCAGGACAGACTGCAGATGCGCCTGTTCGATTCATCCCGGGCCTGGTGATCAAAATTTGAACTTGGAGAACTGAGGTATTGGCACAGAGAGAGATTTCTTTGTCGATGAAGGTTCTTTCTCTGAGGAAGGTGCGAAATAAAACTGGGGAGTAACAGTAAGAGGAGTATTTGGCAGCCGGAGGTGATACCGTTTACGGGTTGGTCTGTATCAGTTATCAGGCACAATAAGCTTTTAAAAATGCTGCAAATAAGGTACAAAGGATGGTGGCTTGGGCGCGACAGCGGCCGGTCCCATTCCCCTTTAAGGAGTTTCTAAATGAAAAGAGAGAAGTTTCTTGCGGCCGGATTGACCGTTGCTATCGCGATGGCAACGGTAAGCGGTTGCGCCACTATGGCAAAGAAGGGGGAGCCGGCCCTTTCTGCCCAGCCCAAAGCCGCAGCCGCAAAGGCTGCCGCCCCTGCGCCGGCAGAACCGACCAAATACGAGCCTCCCATTCTTGCCGGGAAGGTAGTGGAGAGCATGCAGGTAGGAAACTATACCTACATGCTGTTGGAAAAAGACGGCAGGAAGGCTTGGGCGGCCGTTCCGTCCACTGAGGTCAAAGTTGGCGAGGAGATCATCCTCATCCCCGGCATAGACATGGTCGATTTCCGTAGCAGCATGCTCAAGAGGACTTTCGGCAACATCCACTTCTCTGCCGGGATCCAGGGGCAGCAAGCGAAGCCCGCCGAGAAGCCGCCCGTACCGGCGGCACCGGCGGCACCGGCTGCAACGACCGCCGGAGCAGAATCCAAACTTCCCCCCACCCACCCTGCCCTCCCCAAAGGGGCCTTGGAGGCAGCGCAGGCGAAGGCGGCCCAGGCGGCACTGTCAGGCAAGGTGGTCGAAGCTATGGATGCCGGCGGCTACACCTACATCTGCCTGGAAAGGGAAGGAGGCAAGACCTGGGCAGCCATCCCGTCGACGGACGTGAAGGTGGGCTCCGAGGTAACCATTCAGGCAGGGAACGTGATGCCGTTCTTCTCCAGCAAGAGCCTCAAGCGCAACTTCGAAAACATCATCTTCTCTCCGGGACTGGCGAAGTAGCCAGAGATTCGGATCTGCGAGCATAACGAAAGGCAGGGGCCAAGGTCCCTGCCTTTTTTCGTGTTTGGGCCTGGGCACCTGCAGTTGCTTTGTGCACCTGCAGTTGACCACCCCTGCCAAGCCGTCAGCACGCCCCCTCCTCTCGCTCTCTTCGCCATACTCTGCGCCCTTTAACCGGGGGGCTTCTCCCTACCCTGAAGCACCCCTAAGCCCCCCAAGCCCCACTGCCGTTAAGTTAGGATCTACTGCATATCTAGTCCCCCCTCCCGTGCCCCAAGCCCCCCCCCCCCGCCCTCCCCCTCCGGGGGAGGGGACATGGACAACTCTACGACCTCCGGTAGAAAGAACGCGGACGTCAGGTACCTCCACAATGACATGGACGATGGAAAGGCCTTTCCCGGAGGGCAAGGGGAGATGGGGGGAGCCGTCTCTGAAAACGCAAAAACCTGCCCTTTTCGGGGGCAGGTTTTTGTGATGCTAAATGATGCTGACAGTTACTTGATGCGGCGCCTTAGCGCAGCGTGATAGCTGCGCCGCTTACCACCGCGCCATTAACGTCCTTGAGCTTGGTGGCATCACCCACGGTGAAGGCGCTTGCCGCGGGGGCGGTTTGACCGGCTGCCACGTCCACCTTGATGGTCAGGATGTCGCCTGCCGGCATGCTGGCCTGGTCCGCCACGTTGAAGATCACGTGAAGGGTCCCGGTGGAGGTTACACCCTCAAGCGAGTAGTTGGTAGCGGTGATCAGCTTGGTGAGGACCCCGGCGAGCGGTGCGCCATTGGCATCTGCGGCGACGCTGGTCCCGGCAGGAAGGTTGATGATGGCATCGACGCTCTTCACACCGGTGCCGGAGAGGGCGACGGTGAGGGTGAGCGTGGTGGTGCCGATGTTTTGCAAGGTGTCCGGGACAGTGGTGACACCGGTCAAGTTGTTGCCGCTCGCGATGAAGGTCGAGAGGGCGGTTTCGACTTTGGTCGCCTCTGCCGGGGTCATCACCCCGCCCGCATCGATGCTGGTCGCCAGGTCCGTCAGGGTGGAGCCACCCGCGACGTACTGGGAAAGTGCCGCCAGGGCGAGGGTGTACTGCTTCTGGGCATCCGTCCCCACCAGCGTGGCGGATGCGTCCAAAGGCTGGACCGCGACGATGTCGGTAACCTTGAACAGGTCCGATATCTGGGAGTTGGCCTTGTCGATCTCTGTTGCCGTCACTTTCTTGCCGATGCCGGCAAGCGTTGCCGCCTGCTTTGCAGCCAGGTCGGTCAGCGGAGTTACGGCGACGTCCACCGAGCCGCTGGCGCTAATGGCGACTGCGCGCAACGGGGCGCTGGCGGGGATGACCACGGTGGCGCCGGTTGCCTCGTCGACATAGCTGCCGCCGCTCACCTCGACGATGACCGGACCGGTGTAGGTGCCGAGGTTGATGCTGTAGGTCCCGTCGGTGAGGGTAGTCGCGGTCGTACCGATCTGCTTCTTGTCAGCTGCGGTGACGCTGCTGTAGGGGGAGAAGGCCTTGACGCTCCCGCCCTTGATGATGCCGGCCGCGGCTACACCGGTGATGGTGCTGGGAGTCGGAGGGGTGCTGCTACCCCCTCCTCCCCCGCCACAGGCGGCGGTAATCAGTAGAAGAGCTGAAATGAGTACCAGTTTTATACTTTTCATTTATTTAGTCTCCGTAGTTGTTATTTCGCTTCCTACCAGGTCACGGTTCCCACAACCTTCTCGAGAATCACCAGGGCGTCACCGCCGTCGATGACGCCGTCAGGAGCTGGCTTGCTGCTCACCAGCGGAGCGACGTCCATGTTGGTCAGCTCGTCGGCGGTAGGTGTGGCAGTACCGAGGGCGAACTGGAGCGCCTTCTGGACGTCGACGATGGTCGGTGCGGAGACGCCGTCGGTGGCGTTGCCGCTCGGGTCCTTTCTGGTGATTTTGCCGCTGACGGCAGAACTGTTGCCCGACTGGTCGGTAACGGTCACCACGACAGCGTACTCTTTCACGGTCGGCAGCGCGATAGTCGCACTGAAGGCGCCGGCGGTCACCACCGGCTGGGTTTCCAGCGCCACGCCGTCCACAGTGACAGTGACGGTCGGGGTGGTGATGTCGTCAGAAGCGGTACCGGTCAGGACAGCGCTTTGCTTCGCAGTGAAGAACGGAAGCGTCGGCGAGGTAACAGCCAGGTCCGGTGCGCTGCCGTCGGAGGTGATCCCGACGGTCTGGGTATGGGCGCCGCTGACGGTGTCGGTTGCGGTGACAACGATGGTGTTGGGGCCGGCCACCAGGTTGAGCTGCATGATGAAGGTGTCGCCAACAAGGGTGGCGGTCTGCTCTGCCTCGTCGTTGAGCTTCACGGTAACGGTGGTGGACTGCGGTGCGCCGACGGTGCCGACCAGGTCGACGAGGGAGTTCTTGGTGAAGCTGCCGTTGGCCGGGCTGGTGACGGTGAGGTCAGCGAGGTCGGTGTTGAGCGTGATGACCCTCGTGTCGGTGGTGGTGCCGTTGTCGTCGGTTGCCGTGGCCACCAGCCTGTTTTCGCCGCTGATCAGGAGGATGGCGGCGTTGAAGTCGCCGTTGGCGAAGGTGAAGGTGACCGGCTGTTCGTTGTTGGTTATGGTCAGGGTGACGGTACCGGTGCCGGTCGCGGTGCCGGCGTAGTTGAGCGCCGGGTTCTTGGTCGCGGTCCCGTTGGCAAGAACGGTCGGGTTGAAGACCAGCGAAGGACCGGTCAGGGTAATGGTGACGCTGGCCGAGCTGCTCAGGGAGACGTTGCCGGCGGCATCCTTGGCCCAGGCGTAGAGCGTCTTGGCGGTAGCGACACCCTGCGGGAGGCCGGTGAAGGTGTAGCTGGTCGAAGGGATGGAGGTCCAGCCGCTGTCGCTGGCAGCCGGCGCCGTCGCGCTTTCGGTGAGGAGGTAACCGGTCACCGCGAGGTTGTCGGTTGCGGTGAGGGTGGTGATGTTAACGGCAGCGGTGTTGGCGGTAGCCGGGATGCTGAAGGCGACCACGACCGGCTTGGTGGTATCCGGGAGGGTCAGCGTCACGGTGGCGGAGGAGGAAGCCGAGACGTTGCCGGCGGCATCCTTGGCCCAGCCGTAAAGGGTGACGGAGGTGGCTGCACCCTGCGGGACGTTGCCGGTCACGGCGTAGCTGGCCGGCGCGGTGCCGCTCCAGCCGGCGGTAGCAGCGGTCGGCGCGGTGGAGGATTCGGTCACCAGGTAACCGGTAACGGCGATGTTGTCGGTGGCGGTGAAGGTGCTGACCGTAACGGTCAGGCTGGTGCCGTTTGCCGGGATGGCGAAGGCGGTAACGCTCGGGGCGACTGCGTCCGGAAGCGAGATGGTCACGCTCGCGGACTTGCTGGCCGAGACGTTGCCGGCTGCGTCCTTGGCCCAGGCGTATGCGGTTCTGGCGCCCTGAGCCGAGAAGGTGAAGCTGGTCGGAGCGGTCGAGGTCCAGCCGATGGCGCTGGCAGCCGGGGGGGTCACAGACTCGGTGATCAGGTAACCGGTGACGCCAACGGTGTCGGTCGCGGTGAAGGTGCTGACGTCAACGACAAGGGTGGTGGCGGTCACCGGCATGGTGAAGGCGGAAACAGTCGGCGGGGCCACGTCGGGGAGCGTGATGGTGACCGAAGCGGACTTGCTCAGGGAGACGTTACCCGCTGCGTCCTTGGCCCATGCGTAAATCGTTTTCGCGCCCTCGGTACCGAAGATGTACTTGTTGAGTACGGTGGAACTCCAGCCGGAGTCGTCCGCCAAAGGAGCGGTGGCGGACTCGGTGATCAGGTAGCCGGTGACGCCGATGTTGTCGCTGGCGGTCATGGTGAGGTTCACTATAGTCGAGGTGGCGGTGGCCGGGACGACGAAGGTGTCAACCACCGGTTTGACCAGGTCGGGGAAGGAGATGGTCCCGGCTGTGCCTGCTACCGTAATGGCCGAGCCGCTCGGGTCGGAGGCGTCCGCGAGGTTGGCAAGGGTGAGCGGGCCGCTGGTGGCGCTCGCCGCCAGGGTGCAATACAGGTTGAGCAAGACGCCGTCGCCTATGACGTTGGTGTTGCTTTGGGAAAGCACGCCGACCGTGTAGGTGGCGACGGTACCGTCGGTGCTGACTACGATGTTTTCAGCGCTGAGATCCTTGCTTGCGGCGATGGCGGCCGCACCGCGTGCGGTAGCCGAAGTCATGGTGGGATCATTGGGATCGCGGAAGGAAACACTGTCGAATTTGTTGGGGTCGAAGGTGATCTTCACACCAACCGACGAGATGGCCGCGCCCCCGGTGGTGATGGTTACCGGGATCTTTACCACGGCACCCGCCGCCCCGTTGGTCGCAGTGCCTAAATCGACCTTGGGGGAAGCAACGCCTCCCATGGTGGCGCCGATGCCCGAGGTAGTGGCGCCGTTGGTGACGGTGATGGCGGTCGCGGTCGCCAGGCTTGAGGCGCCGTTATACCACTTCTGCACGTAGGGGGCGCCGGAACCGTTGTTGCCGTAGAAGATGACCTTGTAGCTCCCGGCGGTCATGCTGGTGACCGAGTAGTCCCCTGCGGAGTCGGTCAATCCGGCTTTGGTAATGGTGGTCCCGGACGTGTCGTAAAACTGGACGGAGATGCCGGCAAGCGGCTGCGAATTCGCATCAGTGACATGGCCCGAGACGTTGCCGCCCAGTGCGAAAGCAGAGGGGACCATCAGGAGCGATAACATGATGCACATCAGGATGATTCTCAGTTTCATACGTTCTCCTTGCGCAGAATTTTTGCAGGTAAAAAACAGTTATTTATATAGCGGCTACTCCCGGATACAGGCCTCGGGCAGCCCCTGTGTCAAATCACAGCCCGAGGAAAGAGTTGATCGTCTTCTGCACCTCGGCGATCGAGGCCGCGCCGCTGTTGTCCTGGTCCACGCACTGCTCGACCGGTTTGATCCCGAGATACATGTTGATTGCGCTCTGCACCTCGGCGATGGTGACCGACCCGCTGCCGTCGCAGTCCCCGGTCTTCATGGCGGAGGCGCTGATGGTGACGCTCGCCTGGGCGCTGGTCGAGACGAGCCCGGTGCTCCCCTTGGCCCAGGCGTAGAGGGTCTTCTCTCCGATGCTGGTGAACCTGTAGCTGGTGGGGGCCGTGGCGCTCCAGCCGGTGGCGCCGGCGTCGGGAGCCGTGGAACTCTCGGTCAGCAGGTACCCGGCTACCCCGTTCCCCTCGACGGCGGTGAGGGTGATGCCGGTAACGCTGAAGGAAGCGGAGGTGGACGGGGCGGTGAAGGTGGTTATCACCGGCCTTCCGGTCCCTACCACGGCGTTCACGTTCGTCAGTGCCGTGGAACCGACCACGACGGCGTCGGCCAGCGAGAGGCTCGCCTTGCGGTTGTAATACTGCTTCTGGAACGAGGTCCCGGTGGTGTCGAACATGACGTAATAGCTGCCGGATGCCATGCCGCCGACGACATAGCTGCCGTCCGCCTGCGTCTGCGCACCGCCGAAGTTGGCGAAGGTGCCGGATTTGTCAGAGTAGAGGTAGACCCAGATCCCAGCGACCGGGCTGCCGTCGACGTCGGTCACCTTGCCGGAGAAGTTGAGGCTCGGCATCACGGTGGGGTAGACCTCCGTCGTGTTGCCCGCGGTGACGGTGACGGCGTTCCCGGAGAAGGCCCACTGTTCGGTGTACCCCTGCGGGAGGCCGGTAAGCTTGATCTTGTAGCTGCCGGGGGGGACAAGGCTGAAGAGGAAGGTGCCGTCCGTCTTGGTGGTGACCGAGGGGACGGAAGCAACCAGTGCGCCGTTGGTGTCGTACAGTTCGGCCTTCGCTCCCGAAATGCCGGAGCCGGCGGAGGTGGTCGCCTTGCCGGAGATGGCGCCCCAGGAGTCGATAACCGCGTTGATGCTGCTGGTGATGGCACCCGAGGATACCGCCACCAGGTCCCCGTCCTCGTAGGAAAACTTGTTGTTGTACCAGATCATGGAGGAAGTCTGGCTGAAGGCGACCTTGTAGCTGGCGGCCGAGAGGCCTCCGTAAACATAGCTGCCATCGGCCTGGGTGAGGACGGTGTCGTGGACTATCGGCAGCTTCGCCGTGGTGTAGACGTAGACGGCCACTCCGGAGATGCCGTTACCTGCCAGATCGGTCACTTTCCCCTGGAAATTGGCGCCCAATACGAAGGAGGCGCGGTTCTCGGAGCGGTTGCCGTTGGCGTCGCGGACGGCCATGGTCCATTCGTAGACGACGCCGGCAGTCGGAGCTACCGACGGAGAAAAGGTCGACGAGGCGAACTGGTAGGAGGTCGTCGCACTGTCAATGGCACTCGATTTCCAGCTCCCGTCGCTGCCGGAGATGGAAACCTGATAGCTGTAGCTCCCGGCCGGCGGGGTCGAGGGGGCGCTCCAGGTGAAGGTGGGGTTCGCCGAGGAAACCACCGCCCCCAGGGGTGCCGCCGGGGCGGCGAAGGGAGCGATGACGCCGTTGACCGAAACGATAATGTCCTGCGGCGCGGTCGTGTCGCCGTAGGTCACGTTGAGCGTGTAGTTGTCGCCGACGGCGGGAGCATTGGTCAGCTCAAGCGCGGCAGTCAACTCTGTGCTGACCTCCGCGTCGAGCAAGGTGAGTTGAACCGGTGCGGTTACTCCGGGGCCGCTGGTCAGGGTGACAGTGCTGATATTGCTCTCATCGGGAACCGCGAAGTTGAGGGTGTATCCCTCGCCGCTGGAGGTCTTCCAATGCGTGGAGGTAACCGACCCGCTCACGGCGGCATCGGCAACTGAAGCGGTGGCAAGGATGGTGGAGATGGCGAGCAGCGCGCCAAGAAGAACGCCGACAGCACCTGCTTTCACTACATACCGCGATACAGCCTTAAACATTGTGCCTCCTTGTGTTGCGCGCTCTCTAGCGCTGTCGCCCTGCCCCACCTCGTCGGGCGGTGGCGCCGGTCTCAACCGCGGCCCCTTGCCGCGGTAGACACCGGCGATGGTCAGAGCGAAAAATCACGGCCTGGCGAGCCGCGCCTTCCGATCAAGTGCCAGCCGGTTTTCTCAATAGGTTCGGAAGTGGATAAAGAGACGTCCCTCTTCGCGTATAACTTCGTGTAAATGAAGGAGAACAAAGTACCGCCACGGTACTTTTTTGTCAAGCTGCGTTTTCCCGTGGACCTGCCGTTGCTGCGCTTTTACAGGCCGGCATTTCCCTCGGGCGCCAATCCGGCTATTTGGCGTAACGCCCGCACCCCACCCTCTCACTCCATGCAAGAACCGGCCCCACTGCCCGGGGAGGGTGCAAAGGCGGTTTAAACGGGAAAAAGTGTCATGTATTTCGGGCTGTTGGCTTTGTTGGAGCCTCATTATTAGGCATGGTTTGCCGTGAAAGCACCGGTATTGGCGTCTGCGCCACGCCTTTTGCCCGATTCCTGCGAAATACAACGTTTTTTGACCGGCAAGCTACCCTCGCGCCCTTCTCCACGGGGGGGCGGGTAAAAAGCCCCTGGAGGGCCGCCATTTCACCCAATCCGACGGCGTTTCCCGCCGGCGCCACAGCCTCTACTGCTGCTCGTCGGGCGGCGGCGTCACCTCTGCCGGGGCGGAAGGCTCCGGCGGGTCTGCCGCAATCGGTGGCGGTGCGGTCTCGGTGGGGACGCTATGAGGAGCGGGGGGGTCCGCGCGAGGTGAAGCAGGCTGTCTCTCACCCGGCTCCCCGCTATACTCAACGACGATATCGGTGTCAGTCTCCTCTATGATCCCCTGTCCCGCGAGAGCCGAGGCCGCCGATACCGTTAACATTACCAACAGCATAGCCACCTTCATGGCAGTATCCCCTGATTTAAAAATACAGTCCGCTAATGTACCGGCACTATAGCTTAGCAGCCGCTATTCTGTCAAAAGAAACGTGTTGAGCAGGAGTAAAAGAGGTGAGTGACAGTGCCGGGCCAGGCGTCCTGACAAAAAAAGAGCCCTCCCAGACATCAGGGGGGCTCTTTGCAGACTGCTTGCAATCACTGCGGCGCGTTACTCAATTCGTTGTCGTTATGTTGAAGGTGATGGCCGTCTCGCCGTCGAGCGTGAAGACGTAGTTTGTGACAGTTCCTGCGGGAGGATCGGCAAATCCTTGCAGGTACAGGGTCTGACCGTCGACGAGATTGATCGTTGCCGTTTCATCGGTGTAATCGGTGCCATTGAGAGAATAGGAGCCGCCCACGGTGGCAACGCCTATCTCGTACGGGCCGTCCAGGATCCGGAGCCTGACCTGAGCGGAGCCGAGATTGTCGGCGCTGGCGCTGGCAGAAACCGTTTCCCTGGCGAAATTGCCGGTGGTGCTGACAAAGGTGCCGCTCTTGCCACCTACGGTCAGGGTGCTGGTCACGGTGGTGTTTGTCGCTCCGTCCGCGGAGAAATGCATCACGACGACCTGATCGCCGTTGTTGACGGTCCCGGCCTGGCTGGTGAAAGTGCCGCCGTTTATGGAGTAGAGGCTGCTCTCGTCGCCCGAAATGCTGATGGCGGCGGAACCGCCGGCGACAGCGAGGGTCACCGGGTCCGACTCGACAAAAGTCATGGGATCTACGTTGAAGGCGGTGGAGAATTCGAAGCCCCCGGTCATGCTGGAGAAGGTAGCCGACTTGTCTCCGACGGTGAGAGTGCTGCTAACGGACCCCCCAATGGTATTAGAGGCGGTGTGCTGCACGGTCACCCTGTCCCCGTTCTTGACGGTCCCCGCCGCGTTAGTATAGCTCCCGCCGTTGATGGAGTACTTGCTGCTTGCGTCTCCCGAGACGCTGATGGAGGCCGTGGCGATGCCGGTGATGGCGAGGGTGACGCTGCTGGAAGTCCGGGTGGAGCCAGCAGCCACATCGACCTCTGAAGCCGGGGAAAAGGAAAACGAGGCAACTCCAGTTTCCGGGAACCACTCGATGCCGCCGCATCCCGAAAGGAACAGCCCCAAAAGCGTCAGCAAGCAAAATAATCTCCGCATCATTCCCCCAAAGTGATAAGGCTAACAAGCTAAGGGGGGCATTATAGCCCCCCCCGCAGCTTTTTGTCAAAGGCTGAAAGGCCCCGCCGGGCCTGGCTACAGCATGTCCAGAGAGACCTGGCGGATGGTGTTGTTGTTGGTGTCGGCCACGTAGAGCTTGCTGCCGAGCAGCATGATGCCGTGCGGCGCGAAAAACGTGCCGTAGGTTCCCGACGAGTCGAGCGAGCCGCTGGAGCCGGCGACACCGGCGATGGTGACGACCTCACCGCTGTCTAGGCCGATCCTCCTTATGGTGCTGTTGCCGGTGTCGGCCACGTAAAGGGTCGCCCCTTCCACCACTAGGCCGTCGGGATACGTGAAGGACGCTGCCGTGCCGAAACCGTCGTAGATCCCCGCTTTGCCGGCCGTTCCGGCCAGGGTGCTCACAAGGCCGGTGGAGATGTCGATGGCCCGTATGGCATGGTTGCAGCTGTCGCCCACGTAGAGCCTCCCGCCGTAGCAGGCGATGCCGTAGGGGAGATAGAAACCCGCCGCGGCGCCGATGCCGTCCGTCTTGCCGCGTGTCCCCGCCTTGCCGGCCAACGTGCTCACCTCGCCGGTGGCAAGCACGATCTTGCGGATCACCTGATTTCCCGAATCCGCAACGTAGACGTTGCTGCCGTCGGTGGCTATGCCGCGCGGCGTGAAGAAACTCGCCTGCGCTCTGACGGCGTCGGTCGCCCCCCTGGCGCCGGCGGTCCCCGCGAGGGTGCTGACCTCGCCAGTAGCTATGACGATCTTTCTGATCGTGTTGTTGCTGCTGTCCGCCACGTAGAGGTTGGTTCCGTCGGTGGCGATGCCGCGCGGACCGTTGAAACTGGCCGCCGCACCGGCCCCGTCTGTCGAGCCGCGAACATTGTTTCGTCCAGCCAGCGTGGTGACCTTTCCGGTGCTCGTTTCGATCTTCCGGATGGTATGACTGCTGCTGTCCGTGACGTAAAGGTCGGTCCCGACGCGGGTTATGCCGTAGGGGAGGCCGAAAGCGGCGGCGCTACCCATACCGTCGACGGAGCCGTTGCGTGACCCGGCAGTCCCGGCGAGGGTGCTGATCGCCTTCAGGCTCGTCGTAGTGCTGCCTCCGCCTCCCGCGCTCTGCTGTGTTGTGGCGAGCAGTTGGGTCGACTGGGGCGATTCGGTGGACGTGGTAATGGTGTAGGTATAGGTGGTGCCTGGCGACAGATTGGTGTCCACGTACATGGTCCCTGTCGTTGCCGCGATCTGGGTCCCGTTGCGGTAGATCCGATAGCTCACCAGGTACGGCACGACACCCGATGGGATCCAGGATATGGTGATGGAACTGGTGGTGGTCTGGTTCACTGTCGCGACGGGAGGACCGGCGTCCCCTTCCGCAATGGTGGTTGCGGCTACGGGGTTGCTCCGATCCGACTCTTCGCCGAGCAAGGTGGCGGAGGAAACGGAATAGTAATAGGTGGTGATCGGACTTAGGTTGGTGTCGGTAAAGGTGGTCGGGGCAAGGGTATCGACCCCGGCATTGGAGGTGTGCCCGACCTCGACTCCGTTTCGGTAGATGGTGTAGGAGAAGACCGCTCCGGTGGAGGGGATCCAGGTCAGGATGACGCTGGACGAAGTGGTGTGCGTGATGGTGAGGCCGCTGGGAACGGATGTCACAGCGGTGACCGTCGCTTCGCCTCCCGGAAGCGGTCCGCAACCGGCTAGAAGCGCCGTGAAAAGGAACACGACGGCCGTGAAAAGGCCAAAAACTCTGTCCAAGACATCCCCCTGAACTCCGGTACAGGGAACGGAGCCTGGGCCGGAGACATAACATGGCGCCTTCGATGCGAACGATAAGGTGCCTGCCACATGAGGGTTCGCATAAACGCCGGAAAATAAGTAAACCTTATACTGGATTTCCGCGCGAAATTCAATACTTTTGCGCACCCCGCCACAGAGGGTCTCTTTTTCAGCCGATCGTCACACGAAATACGGGACGCTCAGCAGCTTCATTTTGCAGAGCCTGAACTGGACCGCCGTCTTGAGAACCCCCAGGCCGTACACGACGCTGCGCCGGAAATTGATGGAGGAAGCCTCCTCGAAGTACTTGGTGGGGCAGGAAACCTCGCCGATGCGGTAGCCCGACCAGATCACCTGCGCCAGCATCTGGTTGTCGAACACGAAGTCGTCGGAGTTCGCCTCGAGGGGGAGCGTCTCCAGCACCTCCTTGGAAAAGGCGCGGTAGCCGGTGTGGTACTCGGAGAGCTTGTGCCCGAGCAGGAGGTTCTCCACCAGGGTGAGGATGCGGTTCGCCACGTACTTGTAGAGCGGCATCCCCCCCTTGAGCGCGCCGACGCCGAGGATGCGGGAGGCGAGCGCGACTTCGAACTCCCCGTAGGCGATCATGGAACTCATCGCCGTGATGAGATGCGGGGTGTACTGGTAGTCCGGATGGAGCATCACCACGATGTCGGCGCCTAGATCGAGGGCCGTCTTGTAGCAGGTCTTCTGGTTGCCGCCGTACCCCCGGTTCACCGGGTGGATCACGGTCTTGATGCCGAGTTTCTGCGCCACGACGGCCGTATCGTCGCGGCTTGCGTCGTCCACCAGGACCACGTCGTCCACGAACTCGAAAGGGATCTCCCTGTAGGTCATCTCCAGCGTCTGCGCCGCGTTGTAAGCGGGCAGCACCACTACGATCTTCTTGCCGTTTAGCACGTTAACACCTTTCCCGACGTGAAATAGCTGCGGAACTGCACGGAGCCGGCGCCGCCACCGGCTGGCCCGGCGCCGCTCCAATTCTGTTGACGATCTCCCGCCGGCGGTGCTAGTGTCTTGGTCCTTTCGACCTCTAAAGCTAGCGCCGTCACCGGAGAAACCGTACATGCTGCTGCAAGCCGTCATCTGCATGAACCTGGCTCTTATCTTCTACACCTGGGCAGTCTTTAGCGCCCGAAAGCACGGCCTGCACCGCATGCACCTGCTCATCTTCGGCACCGGGCTCGTCTCCGATTATCTGGGGACGCACCTGATGCTCCTCTACGGACTCGCCAACGGCATCGATCCCAAGTGGCACACCGTCACCGGGATCGCCTCCCTCTCCGGCATGGGGTTCCACTTCCTGCTGGCGCTCCTCGCCACGCTGATGCATCGCACCGAGGCCGTGAACCGCCTCTTCCACCGCGTGAGCCTCACCATCTATTACTGCTGGCTGGTCGCCTTCTTCAGCGGCGCCTTCGCCGGCATGGGACACGCCTTCTGAACCACCAAAACCGTTCTACGTTCTACGTTCTACGTTCTACGTTCTGAATCCCACAAAACAACAGCCGGGGGGACATTCCCCCCCGGCTGCGGATTTTCGTTCGGTTCAGGCCGCGGCCGGGGCTGCTCCGGGTCGACCGAGGGCCGGCCGGAACGTGCCGCGGGATGCTTCGTCAGGCGATGGCGTGCATCTTCGCCTTCATCTTGTCCATGTCGACCCCAGACCCCTCGAAGTCGAAGTTGGAGCCGTGGTCCCTCATCATCAGGACGAAGGCGCTCAGCATGTACCTGCGCTTGAAGCCGTCCGGCAGATCCACTATCTCCTGCATCTTGTTGCTGTAGAACGACATGTAGCACTTGCCCAGCGCCTGGGTGATCTCCTCCATCTTCATCTCGTACGGCTCGATGATCGGGGTCACCAGGTTGTACTGGGAGTAGTCCCAGACCCGGATCCGGTCCTTCATGTCCTTGTAGATCGGGGTGAACGGGAACGGGGTCACCACCGGGAACACGGCGATGTCCGGGTTGAGATATTTGGCGGACTCGATGGTGTTCTCCACGGTCTCCCAGGTCTCGGTCGGGAAGCCGATCATGAACGAGGCCTCGGTGATGATCTCGGCCTCGCGCAAGAGATCCAGGGCCTGCTTGTTCTGCTCGAAGCTGGTCCCCTTGGAGAGGCTGTTCAGCACGTCCTTGTCCGCGCTCTCCGCACCTAGGTAGACGTGGATGATCCCCGCATCGTGGTACTTGTGCAGGATGTCGGCATCCCTGATGATATCCTCCACGCGGGTCTCGATCAGCAGGTGTACGCCGAGCTTCTTCTCGATGAGGAGGTCGAGGTACAGCTCCCACCTGGAGCGGTGCTTGGTCGGGTACGGGTCGATCAGCGTGAAGAACTTGATGTTGTAGGTGTTGATGAGGTGTTCCATCTCCTCGATGACGTTCTCCGGGTTACGGCAGCGCCAGTCCTCGCGCCAGAACATCCTCTGGCTGCAGAAGGCGCAGTCCATGTCGCAGCCGCGCGAGGTGAGGATGGAGGCCATGCGGCCGTACGGCTCGACCAGGTACTGGTAGTCGTCCCAGTCCAGCAGGTGCCAGGCGGGGTGCAGGGAGTCGAGCTCGGCTATGTGCGGCTGGTGGCCGGTGCTGACGATCTTCCCCTCGTCGCGGAAGGCGAGCCCCTTCACGCTCTTGGCGGTCCCCTCGGGGAGGGAGGCGAGGAGGATCTTCAGGGTCTGCTCCGGCTCGCCCTTCAGGATGTAATCGACGCGGTTGGACTCGTCGCCGAGGATCTCCTCGTACATGAAGGAGGGGTGCGGCCCGCCCAGAAGGGTGGTGATCGCCGGGTTGACCTCTTTGGCGATGTTCATGATCTTCAGCGCGTCGGGAACCGTGGCGGTGCTGATGGCGCCGGTGACCGGGAGGTAGTCGAGGGTCATGACGATGTCGGGCTGGTACCTTTCGATCTCCTGCCGTATCTCCGCGAAGCCGAGCTTCTTGTTCATGGCGTCGAAGATCCGGCATTCCGCCCCGGTCTCCAGGGCTGCGCCGGCAAGGTATGCCAGATGAAGCGGCGGCCAGGTGCCGACGACCTGTACCCCCCAGCAGTGATATGGAGCCGTCACGAAAAGTATCTTGCTCATTGGTTTCTCCCTAGGTTGAATCCCGATTCCCGGGACCGGTTTGGTGCTCGTGCCGTTTTTCCGGCATTTAACGGGGGCTACCATAACAGCGAAAGATAAAGTGACAATAAAAGTAATGTAAAGATTTGATGAAGATCGCTATCGCGGCAGCACAAACCACACTTTTGTGCCCCCCTCGTCGCTGTCGGCCCCCACGGCCCCGCCGTGCGCCTCGATCAGCTCCTTCACGATGGCGAGGCCGATCCCGGCCCCACCGGCGTCGCGCGAGCGGGAGCGGTCGGCGCGGAAGAACCTCTCGAACAGGAACGGGACGTCCCCCTGCGCGATCACGGCGCCCGTGTTGGCGAACACCGTCTTGATGCCGTCGGCGCTGCGGAGCGTGCTGATGGAGACCTTGCCCCCCTTGGGGGTGTATTTCCAGGCGTTGTCGGCCAGGTTGCGGATCGCCTGCAGCAGCTTGTCCGGGTCCGCCGTAACGATGTCCGTCCCCTCCTGCAGTCCCCAGGCCACCTCGATCTCCTTGTCCTGGAAGTTGGGGCGGTACAGGTTCATGATCTGCTCCAGTAGCTCGTGCAGGGATATCTGCTGCAGGTCGAGAAACGACTTGGCCGCGTCCGCCCGCGCCAGCTGCTGCAGGTCCTCGACCAGGTGCACCAGGCGGAGCACCTCCTGTTCCAGCATCTGGAAGGTCTCGCGGGTCGGGTTGATGACGCTGTCGGAGAGCCCCTCCAGGTAGCCGCGCAGGTTGGTGAGCGGGGTGCGCAGCTCGTGCGCGATGTCGGCCACCATGTTCTTCCTGAGCGACTCGATCTTCTCCAGGTTCTCCGCCATGTGGTTGAACGCCTCGGCGAGCTGCCCCACCTCGTAGCGCGAGGCGACCTTGACGCGCTCCGAGTAGTTGCCGTCGGCGACCTGCCTGGTGATGGCGGTGATCTGCAGGAGCGGGCGGAGCACCCAGCGGGTCAGGAGATAGCTCAGCATGAGGGTGAGCGCGAGCGCGGCGAGCGCCCCCCAGAGGAGTTCGCGGTGGATCGCCTCCAGGAAGAGGCGGTGCGCCTCGGTCGGCGCCACGTGGTAGGTCTTCGCCAGCAGCCGGTAGTACTCCTCGGCGCGGTGGTCGATCCCCCGCCAGACCAGGACGCTTATCAGGGCGAAGACCGGGACGATGTGGCCGATCAGAAGTTTCCAGAGCAGACGCTGTCTCATCGGATCTCCCTACTCCTCGTGCTCGTCGCTGAACCGGTAGCCGTGGCCGCGCACCGTCTGGATGTAGCGCGGCCGTGCCGCGTCGTCCTCTATCTTTTGCCGCAGCTTGCCGATGTGCACGTCGATGACCCGGTCGATGACCGCCTCGCCGTGGTGGTAGCAGTGGTTCAGGAGTTCTTCACGGGAGAAGGCCTTGCCGGGGGAGGACATGAGCGCGTGCAGGATCTTGTATTCCGAGGAGGTGAGCGTGACCTGGCGGCCGTCGCGGGCGACGCGGCGCTTTTCCGGGTCGAGTTCGAGCCCTTCGAAGGAGAGGATCGTCGGGCGCGGCGGGGGGGGCGGGGTCGCGCGCCTGCTGCGGCGCAGGATCGCCTTCACCCGCTCCACCAGCTCCCGCGGGCTGAAGGGCTTCACCACGTAATCGTCGGCGCCCATCGCCAGGCCGGCCACGCGGTCGACCTCCTCCTCGCGCGCCGTGAGCATCAGGATCGGGACGTTGGAGTCGCGGCGCAAGGAGCGGCAGATCTCCCAGCCGTCCACGTTGGGGAGCATGACGTCGAGGATGACGAAGACCGGTTTGCTTTCGTGCGCGGCCTGGATCGCCTGCGCCCCGTCGTGCACCACCACGGTCGAGAACCCCTCGCGCTGCAGGTAGGCGGAGACGAGCGCGGCCGTGTTGTGGTCGTCCTCGACGATGAGGATGGTGTCCTGGCTCCCTATCGACTGTGGCATGCGCTCTCCGCCGGTCACTTGGCCATGGGGAGCGAGGCGCGCCGCCACGCGGACATGTGCCCCTCAAGGAGGGTGGTGTTGCGGTAGCCTAAAAATCCCAGCAGCGACTTCGCTATCGCCGCCCTCGGCCCCAGCTCGCAAAGGAGCACCATCTCCGTCCGCTTGTCCGAAGGGAGCGGGGCCATGAACAGCATGATCTTCCAGGTGGGCGCATGGATGGCGCCGGGGATGTGGCCCCGGTGGTACTCCATACCGGTGCGGACGTCCACGATCGCCGGGGGATCCCCCTTCTTCATCCTGCGCAGAAGTTCCTTTTGCTCCATCCTCTTCTCCTGAACGGCAGACACCAAAACCAAAAAACCGAAAGCTCTATTGCCACAAAAAGGCACAAAATACACAAAAAGAACCGAAAGATCGCGGCAGGAATGCCGCTCCTACAGGTTGCCCAAATCCGTCTGCGTTCTCAACTCTCAGCAACTCCCCCTCGCCCTCCGGGAGAGGGTCGGGGTGAGGGTGTCGACTCGGCGGGAATACCGCTCCACGACTATCCCTTCAGCTTGTTGGTCACCTCGTCGATCTTGGCGGGGATCGCGTTGATGGCGCCGACACTGAGCTTTTTCATGATGAAGGTGCTGCTCATGATCAGCTTGGTGGTCCGCATGATGTAGCCGCGCCTGAAGGTGTCCTTCATGGTCATCACTTCGAAGATCTTCCCCATGTAGAACTTGCGGAAGCACTCCACTATGGCCACGTCGAGCTGACGCTTGCTCATCCTGGTCGGCTCCATGATCGACTCGATGTAGTTGTACTTCGAGTAGTCCCATTCCGTGATGTGCGGCTTCAACTCCTCGTACAGCTCCGAGTAGGGCCAGGGGGTGATCGGGTAGAAGTTGGCGTTGTCCGGGTTGTACTGCTGGGCCGTCTTCAGGGTCTCCTTGATGCTCTCCACCGTCTCGTCCGGGAAGCCGACCAGAAACGACGCCTCGCTCACCATGCCGTTTCCGTGGATGATCTCCAGCGCCTGCTTCACCTCGTCGGTACGGGTTTCCTTGCGGAGTTCGTCCAGCCGCTTTTGGATGCCGGACTCGATGCCGATGGAGACGTGGACCACCCCTGCCTTGCGGTACTTCCAGGCGATCTCCCGGTCCCGGATCAGGTCGGTCACCCGGGTCTCCATGATCAGGTGCAGCGGCAGATCCTTGGCGATCAGCGCGTCGAGGAACGCCTCCCAGCGCCCGGCGTCCCGGTTGGGGCACTCGTCGGTGATCAGGAAGACGTTCACCTGGTAGGTCCGGTAGAGGTGTTCCATCTCGTCGGCTACCGCCTGCGGATCGCGGGGGCGCCAGGTCCTCTCCCAGAACGCCTGCTGCGAGCAGAAGCTGCAGCCGTGATCGCAGCCGCGCGAGGTGCTGACGGCGCCGAAGCGGGAATCGGCGATCACGAAGTACTGGTACTGCTCCCACTCCACGAGGTCCCATGCGGCCGGGAGCGCGTCGAGATCCTGCACCAGCGCCCGCTTTCCGGTCGTAACCACCTCGCCGTTCTCTCGGAAGGCGAGCCCGGGGACCGCGGCGGGGCTCCCTCCCCTCTCCAGGGTCTCCAGCAATTCCCGCAGCGTCACCTCCCCTTCGCCTATGACGATGTAGTCGATCTCGCCGCAGCTTGAGAGGATCTCCTGGTACATGAAGCTCGGGTGGATGCCGCCTAGGATGGTGACTGTCTTCGGGTCGAGCCGCTTAGCCAGCTGGAGCGTCTTCACCGCGTCGTTGACGGTCGCCGTCATGGCGCTTGTGGCGACGTAGTCGGGGTGGGAGTGCTTGAGGCGCGCCTCGATCTCGGGGTAACCGTCCCCCTTGGCCATGGCGTCGTAAATCTCGGCCGTCACCCCGGCCTTGCGGGCGCTGCCGGCAAGGTAGACGAAACCGAGGGGGAGCCATCGTCCGGCGAGTTCGGGAATGCCGCTGTGGTAGGGAGGTGTGACGAAGGTTATCTTCATGGCTCCCCCCTACCCTTTCATCCGCATCATGCCTGAAATCGCGCCGCTGAAGAAGGCGACCAGCCAGCAGCTGTAGATGCTGAGGCTCACCCGGTGGAAGACCCGGTTCACCGCCTCCGTCTTGTGGGCGAGTGCCGCGATGAGGGCGAGGAGGAAGTGGAACGCCATCCCGGAGAGCGAGGCGATACCCGTTATGTTGTGCCATTCCGGCGCCTTGCCATAGGCCGCGGCGAAAAGGTTCATCTGGTGCGTCCCCAGGTAATCGCAGAACAGGCCGACCCCGAAGATGACCAGGTGCTTTTTGTGCAGCCCCTGCTTCCTGCCGCTGAAGACGGCCCAGGTGTAGAAGATCAGCGCCAGGTTCATCCAGATGACCGCTTGCAACAACATCTCTTAACCCCTAAAAGCCGGAAGGCTGTTCAACGTTCAACGTTCAACGTTCAACGTTCAACGCAACCACTAAAAAATGTTCTACGTTCTATGTTCTACGTTCTACGTTGTTAAAGGCTGTTCTTTAACTTTGAACCTTGAACGTTGAACACTGAACGGCTTCTATCACCTCACCTGGAAGACGTGGAGGCTGGAGTTGACCACGAAGGTCACGCCGAAGAACGAGATGAGAACGGTGCTGAGAGCGATGATCACCAGCCACGCCTGCCGCGCGTCACGCCACCCCATGGTGACACGCAGGTGGATGGCGATCCCGTACACCAGGTAGGAGATGAGGGACCAGGTCTCCACCGGATCCCAGTTCCAGTAGCTCCCCCAAAGCCCCTCGGCCCAGATGGAACCGGCCACCAGCATGATGGAATCGGTTATGAAGCCGAACACGACGTAGCGGAACATCAGCTCGTCCAGCCGCTCAAGGCTCGGGAACTTGTCGTACACGGGGTTCCCGCCCCCCGCCTGCTGGTTCTTGCGCTTGAGCAGGTACAGTACACCCGCGGCCATGGCCAGCGTGTAGGAGCAGAAGGCAAGCCAGGCGAAGTAGACGTGGATGTAGAGCCAGCCGGTCTTCAGGCTCGCGGCCATCGGGGTGAGCGACGGATTGCGCATCACGCCGTATCCCATCATGACCACCACCAGCGGGACCGTGGCTGCGGCCAAAGGCTGCAGCGCGGCGTTGCGCCATCCGATGAGGACGGTCGCCCCGATGATGAACCAGCCACCCATCAGCGCATACTCGTAGTCCCCGGACCAGGGTAGGTGCCCGGTGGCGGCGAAACGCGCGGCGATGGTGGCGGAGTGGAGCAGGAAACCGACCCGCAAAAGGGCGGAGAGTTTGGGAAGCGCACGCGGGTTCTTGAAGACGATGGAGTAGATGAACCCGCCGCAGACAAGGGAGTAGATCACCAGCGTGATCCAGAATAAGATGGTTTCCCAGTTGGACATGTCTAGTTTGCCTTGTCTTTCTCGCCGTTAGCGCTTGCCTGCAGCCGGCATCTGTAGTGAGTCTTCCTCCCCTTCAAGGGGAGGGGTCGGGGTGGAGGGAGGGGGCCACATGCAAAGGCCTTCCGCAACGCTCGAAGTTGAAAGGGGTTCAGTGGCTAAGGTGTTCAAATGGATAGGAATACCGCTTATCCTGCGGCGGAGCATATCACCTCCTTTCCGAAATCGTCAACAGAATTCAGGGTAGGCAGAGGTGCGCCGCGCGCGAGGAGGATGTCCCACCTGCCTGATTTTATTTACCTGTTCACACTTTTGTGCGATACTGCGCCCTGCGCCTCGCTCCACACATCATTCAGACAGGATGCACCGGTAAAATGACCAACATACGGGACAACATCAACGTTCGCTTTCTCTTCATCGCGCTCATCATTCTGGTTGTCTATGGCAACACGCTGAACCACGGCTTCGTCTGGGACGACCACCCGGTCATAGCCTCCAACCCCGCGCTGGAGAGCCTCGGGAACATCCCGAAATTCTTCGTCATGGAGGACATAGCGGAGGGATCGACCGGCTACTACCGTCCGATGACCTACGTCTCCTTCGCGATCGACCGCGCCATCTGGGGAGCGAACCCGGTAGGCTTCAACGTCACCAACCTGGCCCTGCACATCCTGGTCGCCCTGGTTTTCTATCGCGCCCTGGCGGCGCTTTTCAAGAGGGAAGAACTCGCCTTTGCCGCCGCCCTCGTCTTCGCCCTGCACCCGATCACCGCCGAGACGGTGAACTTCCACGCCGGCGGCCGGAACACGCTCCTCAGCGCCTTTTTCGCACTGCTGTCGCTTCTTTACTACGCCAAGGGGAGAAGGACGGCCGCCCTTGCCTGCTTCATCCCGGCGATATTCTCGAAGGAATTCGCGCTTCTCATGCCCGCCGTCTTTCTCCTTTACGATCTGACCGTGAACAGGGAGAAACCTCGCTGGCTGTCGTACCTCCCCTACCCGCTGGTCACCGCCGGGTACCTGGCGCTCCGCTCCCACTCGGTCGCCTCCAACGGGAACCTCCTGAAGGCGGCCAACTTCGCGGACAACTTCTGGATCGTGCCGCAGACCATCGTCGGCTATCTGAAGCTCATGCTGTACCCCTTCGGCGTTCAGACCATGTACGACGTGAACAACCAGGTCACCTGGACCTCCTTCGGCATCAACACCGCCGTGATACTGGCCCTCATCGGGATCGCGCTGGTGTTCAGGAAGCGGCGGGAGATCCTCTTCTCCGTCTTCATGTTCCTGCTCTTCCTCCTCCCGGTGACCAACATCTTACCGCTCGGCACGGCCATGATGGCGGACCGCTACGCCTATTTCGCACTCTTCGGCTTCGCGCTCGCCCTGGCCTACTGCGCTTTATTGATCAAAAAGGAGTTCGCCATCGCCGTGGTGGCTGTCGTCTGCGTCGTCTTCGCGGCGGTGAACGTACAGCGCAACGCCTACTGGAAGGACGACGTGTCGCTCTTCACCCAGGTGATCAAGGACGCACCGCTCATGTGCGTCGGCTACCAGAACCTCGGCTACGCCTACTACAACCAGGACGATTTCCAGGCGGCGGGCAAATACCTCGCGCTGGCGCATGACAAGAAGGATCTCAGTCCCAAGATACTCGGCTCCAACGCCCTGACGCTCCTCGAGCTGGAACGGCCCGACCTGGCGCTCTCCGCGCTGGGGAAGGCGATCGCGCTCGCCCCCGACGATCCCGAGCCGTACGTGATTTCCGGCAGGATCAACGAGTACCTCGGCAACGCCCCGGCGGCGAAGTCGCACCGCGACCGCGCCACGGCGCTCGTCCCCGGCATATTCGAGGCGCTGCAGCAGAAGGCGGAGTCGGCGACGCGCAAGGGTGAGGAGGAGATGGCCCGCAAGAACCTGCACAAGGCCCAGCGACTCTTCTACGGCGCCCTCGGCTACAACCCGAACTTCGTTCCGGCGCTCCTCGGCATGGGGACGCTCTCCGAGCAAGGGGGGAGGCACGCCATCGCCCTGCATTACTTCAACAAGGCGATACGGCTGGAACCGGACAACCCTCAACCGTATTACAGGCTCTCCCTAACCCTGGACGCGATCGGCAAGAAGGAAGAGGCGAAGAGCGCCCTGGGTCGGTTCAAGGAGCTGGACCGGAAGGCGCGATAAGTGAATACCAAAACCCCTTCCAAACCGTTGAGTTACCTCGCACTGGGCGTCGTCCTGGCGCTGGTGCTCGTCGTGCGTTTCAGGCTCCTCTCGGTCCCCCTGGAGCGGGACGAGGGGGAGTTCGCCTACATCGGGCAGCTCCTTTTGAAGGGGATCTCACCCTTCACCCATGCCTACACCATGAAGCTCCCCGGCGTCGGCGTCGTGTACGCCCTCTTCATCTCCGTTTTCGGCCAGAGCGTCGCGGGGATTCACCTCGGCCTGCTGCTGGCGAACCTGGCCTGCGTCCTCCTGGTATTCCTGCTGGGGAGGCGCCTCTTCGACCCGGCTACCGCAGCACTTTCCGCCGCGAGCTACGCGGTGCTGTCGCTCAGCCTGGGAGTCTACGGCGCCCACGCCCACGCCACGCATTTCGTGGTCCTGTTCGCCCTGGCGGGCTTCCTGCTGCTGCTTCTGGGGACCGAACGTCTCAGCCTCGCCGCCGTCTCCGCCTCGGGGCTTTGCTTCGGCCTCGCCTTCACCATGAAGCAGCATGCGGTGGCGATGATCGGCTTTGCCTTCATTTACCTCGTGTGGCGCGACTGGAGCCGGGCCGAGGTGAAGCGCTTCCTGCTGAAGTCTCTCCCGCTTTTCATGATCTTCGCCGCGCTTCCCTACCTGCTGATACTGCTGGTCATGGCGAAGGGAGGGGCTCTTGGGAACTTCTGGTTCTGGACCGTGCAGTACCCGAGCGCCTACGTATCGGAGACAGGCTTCGGCAGGGGCTTTCGCAACTTCACCTACTCGTTCTGGCCCATGCTGCTGCTGCAGTTTCCGTTCTGGCTCCTTGCCGCCGCCGGAAGCCTGCTGGTGCTGGGGCAGGAGTTTCACTGCGGAGACAGGAAGTTCCTCCTGGGTTTCATGCTCTTCTCCTTCCTCGCCATCTGCCCCGGTCTCTACTTCAGGGAGCACTACTTCGTCATGCTCCTCCCCGCCGTCGCCCTTTCGGCCGCAGCGGGCGCAACCGCGGCGTTGTCGCGGCTTTCGCGAAGCGGGCGCACCCTCCCGATGCAGCAGGCGATCCCGGTCCTGCTGGTCCTTGCCGGGGTGCTCTACAACGCGTTCCAGGAAAAGGAGTATCTCTTCAAGCTCGACCCGCAGCAGGTGAGCCGGCTGGCGTATGCCGACAACCCTTTTCCCGAATCGGTCCAGGTGGCGCGCTACCTCAAGGAGCACACGAAGCCCGAGGACCGGATCGCCGTCCTGGGATCCGAGCCGCAGATCTACTTCTATGCCGAACGGCTCTCCGCCACGGGGCACATCTACATGTACGGCCTCATGGAAGAGCAGCCGCACGCCGTCCGGATGCAGGAACAGATGATCGCCGAGATAGAGAAGGCGCGGCCCGCCTACGTGGTGGACGTCCACGTGGCGAAGTCATGGCTGGCGGGACCGGCGCCCAAGGGGCCGGTGCAGGAATGGCGGGAGCGGTACCTGAAAAGCGGCTACGAACTTGTCGGGGTGACGGACATCGTCGACTCCTTCACCACGCGTTATCTCTGGGACGGCGCCGCACGGGGATACACGCCTGTGTCGCACGCGTACCTGAACATCTACAAACGCAAGGGCGGGGCATGAAATTAATCATCCAGATACCATGCTACAACGAGGCCGAGTCGCTCCCCGTCACGCTGAAGGACCTCCCGCGCCAGGTGCCCGGGTTCAGCAGCGTGGAGTGGCTGGTGATAGACGACGGCAGCAGCGACGGCACCGCGGAGGTCGCCCGCGACTGCGGCGTCGACCACGTCGTCACCTTCACCAAGAACCAGGGGCTCGCCAAGGGGTTCCTGGCGGGGCTGGACGCTTCCCTGAAGCTGGGTGCGGACGTGATAGTGAACACGGACGCGGACAACCAGTACGTGGCCGCCGACATACCGCTCTTGACCGCCCCCATCCTGGACGGCAAGGCGGACATCGTGGTGGGACAGCGCCCGATAGACGGCATCGACTCCTTTTCGACGGTCAAGAAGGCGCTGCAAAAGCTAGGCTCAGCCGTGGTCAGGGTGGTGAGCAAGACCAGCGTTCCCGACGCCCCGAGCGGTTTCAGGGCGATGAGCCGGGAAGCGGCCATGAGGCTCAACGTCTTCAACGAGTACACCTACACGCTGGAGACCATCATCCAGGCGGGGCAGAAGAACCTCGCCATCACCTCGGTGCCGATCAGGGTGAACCACAAGCTGCGCCCCTCGCGCCTGGTGAAGAGCATACCGTCCTACGTGCGCAAGTCCGTGGTCACCATCGTCCGGATCTTCGTGGTCTACAAGGCGTTCAGGTTCTTCATGGCGCTGGGGGCGAGCCTGTTCAGCGTGGGGCTTCTGGCGGGGATGCGGTTTCTGTACTACTACGTCACCGAGGGGGGGGCGGGTCACATCCAGTCGTTGATCCTTGCCTCCATCATGCTGGGGGTGGGTTTCCAGACCATGCTCACCGCGTTTCTGGCCGATCTCCTCGCCGTGAACCGGCGCCTCATGGAGGACGTCCAGTACCGGATGAGGAAGATGGAGATCACCGCGGACCGCGCCCTCAACCGCGCGGCCAGGCGAACCAGCCGGAATTGACGTGGGTGATGAAGTAAGGGAAGTCGGAGCAGATGAAGATGAGCGCCGCCGCCGCGAAGAGCGCCAGACGCATCGACCTTCCCCGGACAAGGCGCAGCAGGTAGATGCTGCAAAGTATCCAGGCCGGCGCCAGGACCGGGAAGATATAGCGCCCCTGCAGCGAGAGCCAGGTGGAGTAGAAGTCGAGGTAAGTCCGGTAGTTCACGAAGTACATGAGGAACACCCCGTAGCACCCCGCCACCAGCGCCAGATACCCCGCCAGCCAGCCGTCCTCCCGGGGACGCCACTCCCTTGCGAAACCGATCACGGAAACGACGATGAGCGAGAGGAAGACAAGGACCTTTGTCCCGCTCGCCGGCAGCGCCTTATGCGCGAAGATCCCGAAGACCCCCGTGCACATGGTCTCGATCCAGATCGGGATGTACTCGAGCGGAGAAAAGGGTTCGATCTGGTTCCGCTTCTGGTAGTCGTACTCCTCGATGAGCGCGACGACGGTGCCCCGGTCCCCTTCGTGCGTTATGCCCGAGGTCATCTCCAGCGCCTTTCCCTTGGTAACCTTCCCCTCCTTGAACATGGCGAAAATTATATTCCGCGCCTGGGTCCGGTATTTGAGGGCGGCTTCCGTGGAAAGGACGTCCCCCATTTCGGGGGAGATGTTCCTGTACTTCAGGTAGTTGCCGCCGTAGAGTTGCGCGTTCAGCGCGAAGGCGACCACGATCGCCAGAAGGGCCAGTCCCGCCTTGGCCGGCGCGCCCCGAAAAAACGCCGCCATCCCCCCCGGGAGCCTTCCGAGGTTGCGGCGCTCGTTGGCCAGCAGCACCAGGCTTAGCAGGAGCGCCAGCGGCAGCAGGTTCGTCTTGGTGAGACAACCGGCCAACTGGCACAAGAGGGAGGCGGCCAGCAGGGATCCGTCCCTCTTCACGAAGAAGGCGAAAAGATAGTAGATGGCTGCGGCCGCCAGCAGGTTCGCCAGATTGTCGTAGGAGACCGAGGCGCCGAGGAAGGTGAACATGATGGTGTTGGTCATCAGGATCACCAGCAGGAGCTGCGTGAGCCGGTCCTCGGTCAGCAGCCGCAGCGTTCTCCAGGCGAAGTAAACGGTCCCGAGGGCGAACGGGATGTTGCAAAGGCGCAGGAAGGTCAGGTCCGGCAGGCCGGAGAAGTTCAGCGGCATGACCTTCCCCATGAGCCAGTAGTAGAGCCAGGGGGTGTGGCTCACCAACCCGTACTGGTACGTTTCCGGGGAGTCCACCGGCAAAAGGAGCACCCTGGAGAAGATGCGGCTAAGCGCGAAGTGGGTGACCTCGTCGGGCGGGACGGAAGGGGCTATGGTGAGCGCGTAGAAAGCGAGCCGGAGGCCGAAATAGAGAAAGAAGGCGATCAGGGCCCATTTGGTCAGGCGGGCCGAGGGGAATTCCCCGGGCTCCGCCGGTTGCGATGTGAAAGACATAATGTTTCCTTCGATTAAAGGCGTTGTAGGGGCGAATAATAATTCGCCCCTACCGCTCTTGTCCATCCCTTTTATCACCATCTCCGTGGGGGCGAATGATTATTCGCCCCTACCTTTCCTGCGCAGCACCAACATGTTCCCCAGGTCCTCCGCCATTTCGTACTTCTCCTTCATATACCGCACCACCTCCGGCACCTGCACGTCCTCCATGATGTCGTCGATGCGCCAGTTGTCCAGCGTGTGGATCACGCATGCCGGCCGGCTTCGCTCCAGTTCCTGCACCATTTCGAGGCGATGCTGTTTCGTGACGGCGAAATAGGCGTGAACATAGCGGGAGGGTACGGGTCTGTCGAAAAGGAAGTAGTAGGCCGCCTCGTTGGGAAAGAACAGGACCGGTTCCCCCGGCTTCGTGTGGCGCTCCAGCACCCCCTTGATCTTGACCAGGTCCTCCGCCGTCGCCTTGTCGAACTGGGTGCCTCCGCGCTTAAGCCACGGCAGTGCCACCCCGGTTCGCTGCACGGAAAACTTGGTGGGGGCACGTCCGATCTCGGTGAAGACGTTCTTCACATTCTCCCGCAACACCCTCGATGCCCCGAAGAGCAGAAGCATCGAGACGATGAGCCCGCCGACCAGCAGGCGCCGCCCCGTGTCCAGCGTCCGTTCCGGGCAATCCGCCAACCCCCTCAGCGAGTCGTCCAGCATGATGAGGGCAAGCATGAGGGGAGGGATGAAGGCGAAGATGTAGTGGCTTTCGTCCGACCTCCCGAGCGCCGCCCGGAAAAGGAGCATGCCGAACACCAGCAATGCGCTCCTGAAGTTGATTTCGCGCCCCCCCAGACCGAGGAAAAGACGCACCAGCAACGTTACCGCGGCAAGGAGGAAGATCCCGATCATCCAGTAGGGGAAGTACGCCCCGCTGCCAAAGGGAGAGGATAGCAAGACCCGCAGCGAGGGAAAGGGAAGCGCCCCGAACCCGAGCGTCACCAACTTGGGATAGCCGTAAAGACTTTCGAAGAACCGGCCGAGGGCCTGCTGGCGATAGAAATATCCCAGCATGGGGAGGAGCACCAGGAGACAACCGGCGCCGGCAAGTCCGCCACGGAGCGCCAGCGGCCGCAAGCTCCGCGCCGCGTACGATTCCAGGCAGAGGAACGCTCCTGTCGCGATGACCGCACAGAGGCCGACCTCCTGGCTGAAAAGGAGGCTGATGCCGACGGCGATCCCGGCTGCGACCGGCGGGAACTTGCTCCTGCTCTCCCCATACCGGTACAGGACCAGCAAGGGGACGAACCCCAGCAACACGCGCAGCAGCGTGGCGTTGGTTCTCCCTCCCCCCCCGATGAAGAGCGCTCCGAGCAACAACGAGGCGGCAACGAAGAGGGCGCGGTTGCGGATGGTCAGGTTGACCATGGCGATCAGGATAAAGGCGGAGATAACGGTGAGACCGTAGGTATAGAAGCGCGCCACGACCATGGAGGCGCCGAACAGCTTCATGGCCCAGGCAAGGGGATAGACCACCAATGGACCGTAGAGGCAGAGGAAGTCGCGGGCGTAGTCACCGCCTCCCAGGAGTACCTGGGCGTCGGCCAGGAACTGCCCCTCCTCCCCGAGGAAGGCCCACCCTCCGGCGGGCTCATAGATGTTGTTGATGTTGAACTGGACCAGCAGAAACGACAGCACGAAGGCGAGTGCCGCGAGCCTTCGTCCGGTAGAGGAGCCCGGCAGCGGCGCCGGTTGGCAGCGAAGCAGTTCCGCAAGGGCCTGACGGCGTCCACGGCTCCAGGCGAGCCAGGCTGCGCAGGAAAAGGAGACCGGCAGGAGGATGATCAAGGCATAGCCCAGGACATCCCTGCTCTTAGGGTAACCGGCCAGTATGGTGCGGCTCACGATGCCGAGCCGTTTCGCCTCGGCCAGCTCGCGGGAAAAGTCGAAGGGAAAGCTGGCGACGATGGCGGCTGCCACCAGGCCGGCCAGGGAACCGCAAAAGAGAATCGCCCACTGGGTCCAGAGGAGCCGGGGGGTCGAATCTTCAAAACGTTGCATAAACTGCCATCCTCCAAGCTTTATCAAAAACAGCAAATTGCGATTCTCCCCACCTTCCAGTAACCACTTACTCCCCCAGCGGGGGGAGGTTGGGAGGGGGGAAGACTAGCGCCTTCAGCGAAGAACCGGAGTAGGGGCGAATGATTATTCGCCCCTACCCTCCCCCTCCGGGGAAGATTGTCGCTTATCAGCTAACTTAGTGGAGGTCAGGAGGGTGAGGGGCGGCCCCGCTGCGGGCCGTTACCAGCATCTCTCCGCAATGCAGGCGCAGATTCCTCGACTTCATCCGGTTTGGGAGAAGGCGCTCGGCGATAACGCGCAGGGGGGTAACCAAAGCGCTGGGATATCTCCTGAACTGGTTGAAGATATATGCGAGGTTCAGGCATTTGGGCGCGCTTGCCACCCCCTCCACTTCAAAACCGCACGCGCAAAGAAGGACCGCCACCGTCTCCGGCGTGAAGTAGTGCAGGTGCTCCGCGTTGTAATGACTCCAGTGCCGCCCCATCAGACGGGCGCTGAGACTCGCCGCGTTGGGGAGGACGAGCAGGAGTCTCCCCCCCGGACGGAGCACCCGGCGCACCTCGGCAAGAAAAGAGCGGGGATCGGGAACGTGCTCCAGCAGGTCGAAAAGGGTCACGACATCGAAGAATGCGTCCGGGTAGCCGGCCTCCTCAAGCGTCCCGTGCCGCACGCGATCGCCGAACCTGCTCCGGGCCAGCTCCGCCGCAAAACCGGAGAGTTCCACGCCGTATGCTTCCCACCCGGCCTCGGTCGCCGCCTCCATGAAGAAGCCGGATGCGCACCCTACATCCAGGACCCTCCCGGGCTTCGCGCCGGCCGCAATCGCCTCGAACTGACGCCGGAAGGTCTCCTTTTTCATGCCCCTGACCGCCTCGTCATCCTGCCCCGAGATCCCCAGGCTCAGGTAGTAGTCGGAACCGTAAATCTCGCGCAACTGTTCGGGAGAAGGCTGCGGGGAGAGGAAAACCATGCCGCAGGCGCACTGCCTCACCGGCAGCGGGTTTCCCGGGTAGCGCAGACGCGCGCCCGCCGCACCGCACAAGGGGCACGCCGCTTCAGCAGGCGTTTCCATGCCGCTCCCAGACATCGCTGAAATGCTCCCGCATCCGTTCCAGCACCTTTCCCGCCTCGATCCTGCGCATGCAGACATTCTCCCCGTTGCAGGGGGCGGTCTTCACGTTGAAGACGTTCAGACACGGACTGCAGTAGAGCCCCTCATAAAAGACCAGCGCATCCCCTCCCTTCGGACCGTAAAGCATCGGCGTCTCGGGGCCGAAGAACGAAGCGGTGGCGACTCCCAGTGACGCGGCCAGATGGAGCGGGCCGCTGTCGTTGGTGACCAGCATCCGGCAACGCTCCATGACACACAGGAGTTCACCCAGCGTGGTCTTTCCGGCAAGGTTCACCACACGGTCGCCGCTCCCGAGCAGGCGCACCGTTTCCGTCACATGCGCGGCCTCCGACGGGGCGCCGATGAAAAGCAGGCGGACCTTCAGTTCCGACAGGAGCCCGCGCGCCAGTTCCAGGAATTCGTCCTGCGACCAGCGCCGCTCGTACGAGAGATCGCTCACGTTGACGTTGAAGGCTATCAGCAGATCGCCTGCCTCGATCCCCTCCCTTGCCAGCAGCGCATCGGCACGTCTTCTATCATCGGCGGAAATGACGGGCGGCTGCAACGAGTAGTCGGTGACGCTGACGTCCAGGGGGGCCGCCAGGGCGGCGAAAACTTCGGTGATGTGTTTGTAGTGGTTGTAATAGACCTGCTCCGTCAGCAGGTTGCCGCGCCACATCTGGCGCAGGAAGTAACCGATCCTCATCGGGCTTCCCGAGAGGTAGGTGACAATGGTCGAGAACTTGGAAAAGAATTCCATATCGATGGCGACATCGTAGCTGTCGCGCCGCAGTCCCCTAAGCGTCCCGAAGAGGTCTCCGGCGAAGTGCGCCGGGGTGTCGGTGCGCAGCGTGTAGATGACATCGGCCAGCCCGAGCCGCTCGACCATCTCGCGGTTTCCCGCAAAGGTGAGAAAACCTATGCTCGCTTCGGGATGGCGGAGCTTGATGGCGCGCAGCATCGGAGTAGCGAGCAGGATGCTCCCCAAGCCGAAGAACTTCATCAGCAGGATGCGACGATAGGGACGCTTCTCATGGCGCTGGAAGGGACACCGCAACCGCTGGCAAAACTCGAGCAACAGACAGAGAAATCCCCCTGCGTATCGATCGATGGTTTTCATGGTGCGTATGTTCATGGCTTATCCGCAGGGTCCCGCGGGGCCAGCGCGGCGGCCCGCGCGAAGTACCGCTCCGCTTTGCCGGCATCGCCCTTCTCGACCATCACGCTCCCCATGTCGAGCAGGGCCGGAACCGAGTAGGGATCCAGGGTCAAGGCTGCGTCGAAGAGCGACTCCGCCCTGGCGAAGCTGCGCCTGGACATGAGCGCTTCCCCCTGCCGGCACGCCTCCACGACCTTGTTACGCATCGCTTCGGCCGCACCGGGGAAGAGCGCCTCCGCCTGGTCCCGGTTTGTCCTGGCCAACTCGCCGTTGCCCGTCGCCTCGTAGATCCTGGAGAGGACGAAATACGGCTCGGGGTTCTTCGGGTTGTTCTTCATCTTTCGGGCCACGGCCAGCACCGCCTTGTCCGGCTTCCCCATCTCGATGAACATGCCGGTGAAACCGTCGAGCGCCGTGTCGTAAAGCCCCTCCTTGTCCAGGGCGAGCATCAGGTACTTCTCGGCGGCCGGGAAATCCTGCCGGTTGTAGTAGATCACGCCGAGGTTCTGGTAACCGGTGCTCAGTTCCGGGGCATCTTTCGCCATCTGCTCGAAAAGCGATATTTCATCCCTCCACGCCGCGTTTCTGGCGATGTCCGTCACCACGAAAGCCGCGCAGAGCGCCACGGCAACCGGCACTGCGACCTGCTTTTTCGCGGAGCAGATCGCCCAGGCGAGGGCCAGGCTGAACCCCAGCGATGCCAGGTACGCGTGCCGGTCGGCGATCATGGCGGCCCCCAAATAGAAGATGTTGGTGACGGGGAGCAGGAACAGCAGGAAGATCACGACGGCAAAGAGTATCTCCCTCTTCTTACGGAATACGAAGGCGACAACCAGAAGCAGGACGATAAGGAAGGTGCAGGTCAGGAAGACGCTCCAGGTGACCTGGAGGTTCACGTAGTAAAGGGTCTTCAGGTAGAACGGGAGGACCATGTTCCGCAGGTAGGTTACGATCGTCTGTGGAACGATCCAGATGTTGTCAACGACGTTGGCCGCCTTGATCAGGTTGGCGTTCGCCTTCACCACGAGAGAACGCATCAGCAGGTACACGGCCGAGGCGACGGCGTAGGGCAGGTACGCGCTCCACTTAGGCCTCTCCTCGTTGAGGGTGCGGTCGTACAGGAAAAGTATCGCGGGGAGGAGCAGGGCAAACTCCTTGGAGAAGATGCCGAGGGTGAAACAGGCGACGGCCGGCAGGGACTTCCTGTTGACGTAGAAAAGGAGCGACGCGAGGGAGAAGCAGGCGCAAAGAAGGGTGTTGCGCCCGCCGGCGTGGAAGTTGACCGTCTCTCCCGCGATCGGGTGCAAGGCGAAGAGCAGCGCCGCCAAGAGCGCCAGGTTTTCCCGTTTGAACAGCGCCGCCACCACGCGGTAGAAGAGCAGCACGGCAAGGAGGTGCAGCAACAGGTTGGTGATGTTGAAACCTACCGGGTTGGTTCCCCAGATGGCCCGGTCGAGTGCGAAGGAGATGTAGGTGACCGGGCGATAGTACCCGGTGGGAGAGGAAATCCTGTCCTCGGAGACGAAGAACCTCGGGATGTTTTTAAGCTGCAGCGTCGGGTTTTCCACGATTATGTCGAAGTCGTCCCAGACGAAGCCATGGTTGAGCGTGTTGCCGTACGCCAGCAGAACCAGGAATATGATCAGCAGGTACCTGTACAGCAGGCTTCCCGAGAAACGATCTATGGTTTTCAATGCCGTGTCCATGTCCCTTCCTGAACTAGTCGAACGAGTCGTAAATGCTGCGGCCGATCTCCTTGCACTCCGAGACGTACTCCGGGTGCTCGGGATGCTGCAAGGCCATCCGGTTCAGCAACAGCAGCCGGCGAAACATCTCCGTCCGGTCGAGCACCTTGCCGTCCTCCTCCAATATGAAAAGGTAACTCTGCTCCGCCTTTTGCAGGACCTCCCGGTCCTCCATGAAACCGAGCTTGACGACCTTGATCAGGCTGACGTCACCGGTATTCAGAGCGACCCTGACCATGGGGTTCTGGAACCCCGAGGACCCCGGGAAAAAGATCAGCCCCAACTGGCTCCCGGGAGGCATCTTCTGGCGGTACGCCGACAGCCCGGCAAACGCGTACCGGTACCTGTCGCCCACCCACTGCCAGACCTTATCCCTTTCCCTTACCAGTAACGCGTTGGCGACCACCGCACCGAGAAGAACAACCGCCACCGCTATCGATGCGCCGCGCACGGATATCTTTCCCAGCAACCGCTCCATCTGCCCGAGAAGACCGGCGCCGAAAAGCGCCAGCCCCACGGAGGCGAGGTAGATGCGATGACTCGGGCTGGAGAGAAGCAGGTACGGGTCGGAGTACTCCGTCAGCAGCTTGAAATCGGTCACCACCAGTACCGGCAGAAGCGACATGACGAGCATGAACCAGCCGGTCCTGCGGATGGCGACGCTCTCCCGAAACGGCGCGGCCAGGAAGGATAGCGCGGTGACGACCAGGAAGAGCGAGGCCGCCACCGCGGGAAGGTTGACGTACTTGAGCGTCTCCTCGGTCATGAAAAACGAGCTGAACGCCATGGCGAGGTTCTTCACGTTGAAGTGCAGCCTGTCCAAGGGGAGAGACGCCTGGTGCATGTTCAGTTTCAGCAGGATGACGTAGAGCAGGACCAGCACGCCGAAAGGCGCCAGGCAGAGCGCGTGGCGCAGCGGTTTCCTCTCCTGGACGCCGAGCCAGAAAAAGACGACCGGCAGGACCAGCGGCGTCCCCTTCGACCCGAGCGCGAGGACGAACGCCAGGAAACAAAGTACCAGGTTGCGCCGGCGGTCGCCGCGAAGGTAGTGCAGGAACTGGATCAGCGCGCAAAGCGAAAAAAAGGTCGCCAGCAGATCGACACGCGACGACGACCAGAGCACGGCATCTGCTATGGCGAAGGAAGCGGCGAAGAGGACCCCTGCGTACACGGCACTCTTCGTCTCCCCGGAAAGCAGCCGGGCGAAACGGAAGACCAGGACGGCGTTGACGGCGTGAACCGCGAGGTCCACCAGGTGGTACCAGCGGGGGTCGAGCCCGCCCAGCATGGAATCCGCGAGGAAGAGGAGATGCACCACCGGGTCGAAATAGGTCACGTCGACCCGGAACATCTGCAGCCAGTTCTCCTTGAAGGTGCGAGACCGGTCCAGCCAGATGAAGTCGTCAAAGGAAAAGAAGTTGTTGAGGCTGACATGGTAGACGACGACCGCGGCAAGAACCGGCAAAAGCCAGCCGAACCTTTCCAGAAAGGATGTCAGCCCGCTCTCGGCGGGAGACGAAACCGAGGCAGGTCGATCATGTGTAGTCGGGGTCATATCAGTCGACATAAAGCTCTTTCATAACATCGCTAGGGGTGACCGGTAAGCGTCAATGACGCGATGGAGGCTGATCTATAGCACATGTGCCTGATTTTAGAAAGCTCCACGACGCGCCGCGACAGGTCAGGAGCTGCTGTCCGTCCCTTCGATCCGTCTCCCGCCGCATGCCTTGACGACCAGGTAGGGGAAGAGATCCCCCAACGTGCAGACGACGCGGAACACGATGAGGGAGAGGACCAGCGCCTCCTTCGGATAGCCGTAGGCCGAAAGGAGAAGCATGGAAACCGACTCCCTGACGCCCAACCCTCCCGGCGCGCCGGGGGTGAGGACGCCGAAGTACCCGGCGATGGCGAGGGCCGTGTTGGCGTTGAAGAAGTCGGCAGCGTTCAGCCGGAAACCGAGCACCAGGTCGCAGAGGTAGAAGTAGAAGGCGCAATTGAGGACGAAACATGCAAGGGATAGGAGAGCCATCTTCCCCAGCAGCAGCAGGAACCTGGTCGATACGAACTGTTTCCCCCTCCCGTACAGCTTCACCGAGGTTTCAGCAGGCGTCTCCCTGTGGACCAGGAGCCGGTACGCGTAGATGAAGAGGACGGAAAAAAGAAGACCTGCCGCCGCGATCGCCGCGTACCAGGCGATCCTGTCGCAATCGAGGCGAAGCGGAACCTGGGGAGGGAGGTTCACCATCCCGGCGGCGACGAAAGCCGCGATGATGAGGCCGGTCAATCCCAGCCCGAGGACCATTTCGAGAAGACTGCTGAAGGCGATTTCGCTGTTGTTCCAGCCGAGCCTGCTCCCGAGGAAGTTGCGGCCGGCCAGGTGCATGACGTTGCCGGGAAGGTACTTCGCGACGTTGGACCTGAGGTAAACGCTGAAAACGTCCTTCAGCGGGAGGCTCGTCCCGCCCAGGAAATCGAGGATCAGTTTCCAGTTGTACGCGCCGACCAGGACGAAAAGCGAGGCCCAGACGCCGAAGAGGAAGATCCAGAAAAAGGATTTCAACGGGCTCTCGAACTTCAGGACCTGCCAGTCGAGACCGGCGATTATCGTGCATAAATAGCCAACGGAGAGGGCGGTTATCAGGTAGCCGATCGGCTTGATTAAGGTCTTGAAGTTTCGCACCCGTCTCCCTGCTACCGTTTCCTGAAGGCATAGTAGGTGAGAACGTCAGGCTCGTACCCCAGCTTGCCGACCTTCTCCTTCATGGGCACCTGGTCGAGCAGCTCGAATCCCATGCCCTCGAACAGTTTCGTTTCTTCAGCCGGGGAGGTTTCGTAGTTCACCGTGACGCCATGCCGGGTGAGGTGAATGGTGTAGTTGGTGCAAAACCCCATGAAGAGTTTGGTGACCACGAAATTCACCAAGGCATAGAGCGCCAGCGGACGGAAACGGTTGAAGGAGCTGAAGATGTAGATCCCGCCCGGTTTCAGCACGCGTCGTATCTCGCGGATCGCCTTCAGGCGCTTTTCCTCGGGATGCACGTAGCAAAGCCCGTTGTTGGAGAAGACCACCACGTCGAAACTGCCGTCTGCGAACTTGAGGTCCCCGGCGTCCATCACCCTGAAATCAACGCCGGGATGGTTCGCCTGCGCCGATGCTATCAGTACCTCCGAAAGATCGACCCCTATCACCCGCTCCGTCACCTTCTTTATGTGGAAGGTGGTCCTGCCCGCCCCGCATCCCAGGTCGAGCACGCTCTGGTCCTCTCTCAGGTACTTGGGGAACAAGACCTCTTCCGGCGGCATCAGGGCGAAGAACCTCTCCTTGTAGTACTCAAGTTGGGCGCCCTTGCTGAAGTAATCACTATTGGCCTGGTTCAGGTCGGAACCGAAAAGTTTCATGCTGTGCACCCGCTGAAGATCCGCCGTGGGAAAGGAGACCTATTTGCATACTTTTATTTTTTTCCGAGAAAAGGCGAGGTTATCTTTTCTCGAGAAGGCCCGGCTACTTCACGGGGGAAGCCGCCAGGTAGCTTTTCTCATCGGCAAGGGCGTTCTTGATCCTGTCCAGGTCGCCCCGACCGAGTGCTCCATGCACGGGAAGCGACATGGCCTGACTCGCCGCCGCCCTCGCGTTGGGGCAATCGTCGTCGGCGCCTTGGTAATGAAAAGGGAAAAGGAAACCGATATCCACCCCTTTGGCAAGGCAGCGCGCATAAAAGAAATCGCGGTCGAAGCCGTCGAGCCGGATCGGGAACTTGAGCAGGGCGGCCTTGCAGCCGTCCGGAATGACGGGGGCGATGATCCTTTCGTTGCCCGAGGTGATTTCCCGATAGAAATCGACGATCTTCTCCCTCCTGGAAAGGGTTCCGGCCAAACGCTTCATGCCCAGGTAGGCGACCTTCGCCCTCATTTCGTCACACCCCAAAAGGTATGACGGGTTCTGCCCGGTCAGATCGTAGGCGGGCTCGGACTTGCTGCAGCCCCTGATGCGTCGGAACAAGGCATAGGTTGTTCGATAAACCCATTTGTGGGTGGCGTATGAATAGGCCAGGGCGACCAGCATGTAGCGCAGCGACTGGAACGGACCGGGCATCGCCACGGTTTCGTCATGGAGCTTTTTGACCCTTTGGTACAGGACATCGTCTGTGAAGAGGATCGCCCCGCCCTTTCCGGAGACGATAGCCTTGGAGTGGTCGAAGCTGACGATGCTGGCGGTGCCGAAGCTTCCGGTCTTCCTGCCTGCGACCTCGGAACCGATGGCCGGGGCATTGTCTTCCAGGACGATGCAGTCTCGCTCCCTGGCGAGTTCCAGGATGCCGTCTATATCGCACGGTATCCCGAACTGGTGGGTGGCAACTATGATGGAGTCGGCAGCAAGAGAACTTCTGAGTTTGGCGACATCCATGTTGAAATCTTCAAGCCGGATATCGACGTACTCTATTTCTTTTCCCGCCCGGGTCGCGGCCTCGGTGACTGCCCAGCAGTTATACGCCGGGAGATACACCTTTCGGTGCGGCAAGGCCTTCAGCAGGAAATAGAGCCCGGTCCGGCCGGAATGGGTCAGCAGCGAATTCTGCACGCCGAAGTAGCGGGTGAGTTCGCTCTCCAGTTTCGCGGTGTATCCCCGGTTGAAAAGGAGGCTGCGGACCACATCGGTAAGGCGTATTTCGCTTCTGAGCGTTGCTATCATTACAGGCAAAAACCCCAAAAACCAAACCATTTGCCACAGAGAACTTCTGAGAGAATCCGAGTAAGGCTTTAACAAGGGAAAAGCCTTTGACGTAACCCTTTTTTGTCTTTGCTCAGATTTTCTCTGTGGCTGACGGTTTAAAGGTTTTGATTCACTTGCTGCATTCCATGTCGAACAGCATCGCGAACAACAGGAACTGGAAACCGGAAATAAGCATCAGGGCATCGAGCACCGCCCGCGGCGCCGTGACGTTGTACCCGCCGAAAAAGAGCCAGTCGACGGCGAGATACCCGCCGAAACCAAGCCCCACCGGGACGAGGAAGAAGGACAGGTAGTAGAAAAACACCAGCGGATGGAAATCCACGAACAGGTACTTGAAGTTCAGGCGCCAGAAGAAGTTCCTGATCAGCATCGGGGAGACCTTCATGGCGTAGTTGAATCCCTTGATCTGCGACTGGCGCTCCCCGGGGAGGTACACGGCCGTCCTCGGCACCTCGATGATCTTGAAGCCGTAGGCGTTCAACCTGATCAGGAAGTCCATCGGGTAGCCGTAGCGCTTCCATGCCCTGGACCAGTCGATGACCTCTATCGCCTGACTGGTGATGGCGGTGTAGCCGTCGACCACGTCCATGGTCTTGTAAAAACCGGATGCGACCTTGGTCAGCACGGTGATGATCCAGTTGCCGAAGAGCCTGATCTTGGGCATTTTCGAGAGGGTGTCCTGCAGTTTGGAGAGCAGGAAGCGGTTCCCCTTGGCGTAGTCCGCCTTTCCCTCGACCACCGGGTCCAGGAGATGGTTCACCTCGGAGAGGTCCATCTGGAAATCGCCGCCGACCACGACGGAGATGTCGTGCCCGTCCTGGTTGGCCCTCAGGTAGCCGGTGATGATCGCGCCGCCCGGTCCCTGGTTCTCCTCGTGCTTTACCAGGGTGATGCGCCTGTCCTTCTCGGCGCACTTGAGGATCACGCTGTTCTGGTTGTCAGGGCTCTTGTCGTCCACGACGTAGACGGTGTCGATGCACTCAGGGATGTTCGCGAGTGTCTGCCCGATCAGCTTTTCTTCGTTGTAGGCAGGAATCACCAGGGCTATCTTCTTGTCTCTGTACATCTAATCTTCCTTTGATCGGTCTAAGGCAAAAACCTAAAACCCCGAAACATAATTGCCACGAAAAAGCGCAAAAGACACAAAAAACACCACTAAAAACTTCCGAACCCTCGTTTATCTCAATTAGTCGCTTTGTCGGTGTGCCTGCCTTCGTCGAAAAGAGTTTTTGGACTCTTTTTGTGTATTTTGTGCCTTTTTGTGGCGATCAGGTTTTTCGGTTTTTCCGCGCCGATTTCAAAAGCTCACAGATCGACTCGATCTGTTCACCTGAAAGCTCGGGATACATGGGCAGGCTCAGCATGTGCCGCGCGGCATGCTCGGTAACGGGGAAATCCCCTTCCTGGTACCCCAGGTAGCTCAGCGCCGGTTGCAGGTGCAGCGGGACCGGGTAGTGGATCCCTGCCGCAACACCGTGCCGGTTCAGGTACGACAGCACCCTGTCCCTCTCCGGCACCTGCACCACGAACAGGTGAAACACATGGGAGGCGAGCTCGTGCGACACCGGGAGTTTCAAGCCTTCGACATCTTTCAGCAATGAGCGGTAGAGCCCGGCATTTCTCTGCCTCAGCGCCGTCCACTGCTTCAGGTACCTGAGCTTCACCGTGAGGATTCCGGCCTGCAGGCCGTCCATCCTGTGGTTGTAGCCGACGATCTTGTGGGTGTACTTCGTGTCCCTGCCGTGGTCCACCAGAAGTCTTATTTTCTCCGCCAGTTCCGCATCGCTGGTAGTCACCGCACCCGCATCGCCGTAGGCGCCGAGATTCTTGCCGGGATAGAAGCTGAAGGTCCCGGCATCGCCGAAGGAGCCGACCGCTTTCCCGTGGAAGGTGGCGAGATGCGCCTGGGCACAGTCCTCTATCACCTTGAGATCGTTCCTCCTGGCGATATCCATGATCAGGTCCATGCGGCAGGGGTTGCCGTGGATGTGCACCGGGATCAGCGCCCTGGTCCTTCCCGTCATCTTCGCCTCGATGAGCGAGGGATCGATGGTGTAGCAGTCCGGGTCGATATCCACGAAGACAGGTGTCGCGCCGACGTGGCAGATCGCTTCCACGGTGGCGAAGAAGGTGTTGGGGGTAGTGATCACCTCGTCCCCTTCCCCTATCCCCAGCGCCTTCAGCGCGAGGAAAATCGCCGAGGTGCCGTTGGAGCATCCGATGGCCTGGGCGCAGTGCTGCAGCGGGGCGAACTCCTTTTCGAAGGCCGCCGCGTACTTCCCCTGGATGAAAGCCTTGGAGCAGAGCACCTCGTCGATCACGGCGGCGATCTCCGTCTTGATCTCTTGGTACTGCGCCTCCAGGTCGACTAAAGGAATCATCTGTTTTTCCCTTGTTACAAAACCAAAACCCGGAAAACCTGAAAGGCTTTATTGCCACAAAAAAGCACAAAAAACACAAAAAGGAAGCCTAAAACATTGATCAAACAAAACCGCTGAAGGCTTTGTGCTCAAAATGAACCCTGAAAATCAAACGGTTGCTCAACCTCAAAACCTAGTTACTAAAAACCGACTCTATAAAGATTTTACCAATAAAGATTTTAGGGTTTTTTTGTGACTTTTGTGCTTTTTTGTGGCAATCAGTTTTTGGTTTTCGGTTTTTATGGTGTTTCAGTAGTGAATCTTCCTCACAAACTTCGCCGGGTTGCCAGCGCAGATGGTGTCGGCCCCGACGTCCTTGGTGACGACGCTTCCTGCGCCGATGAGGGCGTTCTCGCCGACGACCACACCGGGAAGCAGCGTCGAGCCGGCGCCTATCTTCGCCTTCCTCTTTACGTGCGCCCCGCGCAGCCCGTTCTTCACATCGGGCGACTGCGGGAACTTCGCGTTGGTCACCGTCACCTGCGGCCCCAGCCAGCACCCCTCCTCGAGGATGGAGTACTCCGGTACGAAGGCCTGCGTGTGGATCCGGACCTCGTTTCCTATCTCCACGTGGTGCTCTACCACCGACAGCGTACCGATACTCACGTTGTCGCCGATCGTGTTGCATTCGCGTATGTTCGCCTTGTTGCCGGTCTGGAAGTTCTCGCCGATGACATTGCCGGCATAGATGACCGTGTGCGAACGGATCACCGCACCTCTACCTATACGGGTCACCGTCCCCTCCGGCTGTCCCCTGAAGGGGGCGCCGATGATGCAGAAGTCCTCGACCACGACCTCCTCGCCCAACTCGACACCGGGATGGATTATGGCCGTACTCGCTATCAATGCTTTATCCCCAGCTTGCACTTTTGCGGCACGAACCGCAGGAATACCTCCCTGCCGGTTTCGATCGACTCGTAGATGGCGGAGATGAGTTCAAGGCTTTTTCTTCCCTCGAGTCCGTCGATGAGCGCCTTCTTGTTGTTCACGACACAGTCGACCACGTGCTCGTAGTAGGCCTTGTGCCCGAAGCCGTAGACGTCGGGAGGGTTGACCGAATAGTTGTTCAGGATCTCCTCGTCCTCGGGGATCCTGTGGACAAAGTTCCAGGTCTTCATCTGGTTCACGGCGAAGCCGCCTATCTCGACGGTCCCCTTTTCTCCCAGTATGGATATGGAACCTTCCAGGTCCTTTGGCCTTGTCGCCGTGGTCGCCTCGATCACCCCGAGGGCGCCGTTTCGGAACTTGAGGACCACTATGCCGGTATCCTCCGTCTCGATGTTCACCAGCGCCGTGGTGCTCTTGGCGAAGACAGACTCGACGCTCCCCATCATCCACTCCAGGAGGTCGATGTGGTGGCTCGCCTGGTTGGCGAAGACGCCGCCGTCGTAGGCCCAGGTGCCGCGCCACGAGTCGTGGTCGTAGTACGCCTGGTCCCTGCACCATCTGACCCGCACCGTACCCAGGACCAGTTTGCCGAAGCGCTTACCCTCCATCGCTTCCCTGAGTTTCATCACCGGGATGTTGAACCTGTTCTGCTTGATGACGAAAAGCTTGATGCCGTACTCGTCGCAGGTCTTGATCATCTGGTCGGCGTCGTCCAGGCAAAGCGCCATCGGCTTTTCCACTATCAGGTGTTTGCCGTAGGGGGCAAGGCCGATGACGTGCTCGGCATGAAGGCCGCTCGGAGTAAGCAGCGTGATGATGTCGAGGTCCTTTTCCTTCCCGGCCATCTCGTGCATGTCCGTGTAATACGGCACGCCGTACTGCTCCCCCAGGGACCGCGCCCTGGCCGGGTCGATGTCGCATACCGCTGCGAGTCGTGCCTGTCCGATCAAGCCGCTACCCAAAAGCTCCGCGTGACGTACCGAAATCCTGCCGCAGCCAACCAGTGCAATGTTCAACATACGCTACTCCTACAGGTTCGCCACCAAAAGGCATAAAAGGCACCTAAAACCTAAAACCTAAAACCTAAAACCTAAAAACCGATTGCCACAAAAATGCACAAAAGACACAAAAAAATACTTAGGCAAACCGAAATCTGTGTATTACAGTCATTGGGCTTACGGTTTAGCCTATTGCTTTTGTAAAAAAAGAGCTTTTGATTCCTTTTGTGCGTTTTGTGCCTTTTTGTGGCAATAAGCCTTTGGTTTTGCTGTTGTGACTATTTTTGTGTATTTTGTGCCTTTTTGTGGCAATAAGGTTTACGGTTTTGGTGTTTAAAGCTTCATCTCATCGAGCACGGCGCGGAGGTTTTCGCAGACGTACCCGATGGCGGCATCGTCAAGATCGTAATAGGAAGGGAGGTTGATCCCCTTGGCGTATATGCCGTGCGTCACCGGGGTCGACGCCTTCTCGTACATCGGCAGATCGGACACCGGATAGAAATACGGCCGGGAGTCCACGCCGCGCTCTCTCAGCCGCCGCATCAATTCCTCCCTCCGCCCCTCATCCAATCCCTCGCACTCCGCGCAGACCATCCAGTACACGTTCTTCGCCCACCCGGCTTCCTGGTTCATCCTGATCCTGCCGTCCACCGACAGGCGCTGCCGATACCCCTCGAAGATCTCCCTTTTCCGCGCGATGAGCTCATCGATCCGCTCGAGCTGCGCCACGCCGAGTGCCGCCTGCAGGTTGGTCATCCTGTAGTTGAACCCGAGCATCTCGTGCCAGTACCTCTTCTGCTTGCTCATGGCGTGGTCTCTCAACACCCTGATCCGCTGGTCGAGTTCGCCGTCGTCCGTGGTGATCATCCCCCCTTCGCCGGAAGTGATGATCTTGTTGCCGTAAAAGCTGAATACCCCGCAACGCCCGATTGAACCGACCCGCTTTCCCAGCACCTCGGCGCCGTGGGCCTCGGCGGCGTCTTCGATGACGGCAAGGCCGTGCCTTGCCGCAATCTTCATGATCTCGACCATGTCGGCGGGATGCCCGTAGACGTGAACCGGTATGATGGCCCTGGTCCTTTCGGTGATCGCCCTCTCGATACTCTTCGGGTCGATGCAGAGGCTTTTCTCATCGATGTCGACGCAGACCACGGTCGCACCGGTGTACTTCACCGCGTTGGCGGTGGCGACGAAGGTGAAGTCGGGGATGATGACCTCGTCTCCCTCCTTGATCCCCAGGGCCGCCAGGGCCAGGTGCAGCGCCGTGGTGCCGTTGGCGGTGGTGATGGCGTACTTCGTGCCGGCGAACTCGGCGAACTTCTCCTCGAAGATCTCGAGGTATTTCCCTAGCGAAGAGACCCACCCCGAGGCGACGGCGTCGGTTACGTACTCGATCTCCTTTTGCGTTATCGATGGCTGAGAGATGGGGATGAAGTCGTTCATCGGGAGGTTGCTCCGTCGATCAGGGTTAGGTATTTCGAGATGCTACGCTCCCAGGAATAGTGTTCCTGCACGAATTTCCTGGCCTCTTTCCTGTTCTGCTCCATCAGCGCGCCGTCGGTGAAAAGTGAGACGATCTTCTCCGCCAGCTCAATGGAATTTCCCGCTTCGAAATAGCAGGCGCCCTTTCCTTCCTCTATGGCCCCGATGTTGCCGCCGATCCGGCTCACGATGGCAGGGGTCCCGCAGGCCATCGCCTCGAAGGCGGCGGTTGCCGACCCCTCGGTATCGCCGTTTGCGTCCACACAGGAAGGAAGCACGTGGAGGTCGGCGGACTGCAGGATGCTCACCAGTTCCTCCTCCGGGAGAAAACCGGGCATCTCCACGACGTCTTCGACCTGCAGGCGGGATCGCAACTCCTTGAGTTCGGCGAAGAGCGGACCGTTTCCACCCAGGAGCAGTTTCACGTCGAGTCCCCGTTCCTTCACCCGGGCCATCGCCTCGACGAGAAAGCGGTGCCCCTTCCTCTCCACCATGCGCCCGGTGAAGAAGATGACCCGTTTCCCGCCGCAGTTGTACCTCCCCAGCAGTTCCTCGTCCCGTGCGCCGGGGACGTAGTACTCCATGTCGATGCCGTCGGGGATGAGCCGGATATCGTCCCGGCCGCTGATGCTCCCGGCTGCGCCGACCGTCTCCGCGCTGATGCCGGCCAGCGCATCCGCTCCCACAAGGGCGCTCTTCAGGAGCCCCCTGATGGAGCCGTGCTTCCCCGCCAGGATCGGGAAAAGCTCCGCGCCGTAAAGGGTGGTGACCAGCCTGGTGCCGGTGACCTTCTTGAGCAGGAGGCCGATATAGCCGGTGGGGAAGCCCCAGTGGGCGTTGACGATCCCGATGCCGTGCTTTTTGATCAGCCGGTGCGCCGTGACGATCAGCGAGGCGACGTACAACGGGACCAGCAGCTTGTTGCGCAGTCTCTTTATGTTCTCCGGGATACCGGCGCCCCTGGTGAGGGTCTCGTACCTGCCGAAGAAGTAATGAAACCGGTGGATGCGGACCCCGTCCTTTTCCTGGTACGCATCGGTGCCCGGTTCGTGCTGGGTCACCACGTGCACCTCGACGCCGGCCCGCGCCAGGTACTTGGCCATGTCGTGCACGAACTTCCCCTTGATGATCTGCTCGGGGGCTTCGTGCCAGGTCGGATAGGAGGTGGTAAGGAGGCAGAGCTTCATGGCTGGAGAAGTTTCCCGTTCCTGAGCGCTTGCATGATCTCTTCGGGAGCGGGCCATCCCTTAGCGTCCTCTTCCGACCAGTATCCCGGCGACGGAGCGTAACCTTTCGGCATCTTTTCGGCGCAAACCGTAATCACGCCGGGGGGCGCCCAGCAGGCGAGGTTCGAGGAGCATCCCACCGCCACGGTCGGCGCCCCGAGGAGCGCGGCCAGGTGCATCGGTCCGGAATCGTTGGTCACCGCAAACTCGCATCCCTTGAGACGCTCCACGAGGTCCCGCCCCATGGCGACCTGCACCTGCGAAGGGGAGACCCCTTCCGGGAGCGGATCCCCCTCCCCCGCAAGGATCTCGACCCGTTTTCCGGCCTGGCGGAGCAGCGCGGCGAGTTCGCCGACCCGCGGGAACTGTTTCGACTTCCACTGGGCGCCGACATGGATCGCCACCGCTCCGGCAGACGCCCTATCCTTTGCGGCGCAGCGGTAATAGCTTTCCAGTTCCGCCCACTCGAGCCCGAGCAGGTCCATCCACATCCGGTACCTGTTCTTCGCCTGGCAGATGCCGTGGCGGAAAGGAAGATCGAAGAAGGGAATCTTTCTCGCTACAAAGGGGATCCAGCCGGTCATGCGCACCCTTGACCTGTCGAATATCTTTCTGGCCAGGTAATAATCCCTGACGTCGCCTCTGATGCTGTAAACGGGAGCGCCGTTCAACTCTTTAAATCTTGGATCTATGGAACAAGTGACTCCCGATTTACCGGATTTCGCTTCGTAAGAAGTCTCTATTCCTATCAGGCTGGCCGCTTCAAGGTCCGGAATCGCGTCAAGTACTATCTGGTGCCACCTGCTTTGGCAGACGAGTACGAGTTCATCCGGTCTCAAAGCAAGAGCGGATGCAGCTATCAATGCATCACCCATGGCCCACGGTTCAAAGAGAATAGCTTTCCGGTTCATGCTGAGTTTCTGTCGCTGCGATCTCGGTTACTGTCTCTCATTTTAATTAGCCTCGGTTTTCGCTAATTCCGCATCCTACCTCAATCCGCGCGAAAAAGCTACCAGCAACACCGGTTAAAGCAGTTCGCGATGCAACTGACACCTCCCCAAAAGTCTAACGCTGCTTTAATCCTTGATTGATGTTTCGTTTGATACTACAATCGTCCAACTCTGACATACGTGCGGTGGCAATAAATATATACCTATTCAGATTCTAAACTCGAACTTGTTCAAGGCCGCCAAAAAACATGTTGCTACCAATTCAGATAAACAGAGTCCACAAGAAAAGATCGTTCTCCAGCTTTGGCGGCTGCCCAGCTAGTGCTCTCGCTTTCTATACAGCAGCTGAACGCAAATCGGTAACAAGGGCTAGTCGCCAGTATATATGAACCGGGCCTGGACGCAGTACCTACCGCATTCCATAAAAGGGCGACTGGAAGGACGTCATAGGCTTCAGAGAGTAATCGGCAATACCGGTTGGTTGCTCTCTGACAGCATATTACGCATGGCAGTCGGCCTAATCGTAAACGTATGGGTCACCCGCTACCTTGGACCGGAGCAGTTCGGGACCTTGAACTACGCCAGGGCCTTCCTGATACTTTTCACGCCTATGGCGACTCTGGGACTGGAAGGTATCGTGGTGCGCAACGTCACGCGCGCCCCTTCTTGCCGTAACGAGATAATGGGTACCGCTTTCCTGTTGAAACTGGCAGGTGGAGTTCTCACCCTGGTTTCGGCAGCCTTGGCGATCTGGATGCTCAAACCTGCGGACCGGTTGCTGCATCTGCTGGTTGGCATAAGCGCTTTGGGGACGGTATTCCAGTGTTTTGGCGTCATCGACTTCTGGTTCATCTCACAACTCAGATCCAAGTACTCCGTTTACGCCAGAAGCGCGGCCTTCATCGTCGCCAACATTATCAAGATATTCCTGGTCCTTTTTGACGCCCCGCTGGTCGCTTTCGCTTGGGCTGGTTGTGCCGACCTGGCCCTCGGAGCAATAGGTTTTATCCTTGCATACAAGGCCGGCAACTTCCGGATCGGCGAGTGGAAATTCTCGGCCTCGATGGCAGTAGGGTTGCTGCGGGACAGTTGGCCGTTGCTGCTGGCAGATGTGGTCATGCTGATCTACATGCGTGTCGACAAGGTCATGATCGGCGAGATGGCTGGCAACACCGAGTTGGGAATATATTCCGTGGCTACCATGCTGGCAGAGGCGATGTACTTCATCCCGATGGCGGTCACGTCATCTATGTACCCGAGTATCGTGGAAGCAGCCAGAGAAGGGGGAGAGAAGCTCGACGTCCTCATGCAAAAGAACTACAGCTTGATGGCCTTCCTGGGTTACGCCGTCGCGCTACCTGTTACCTTCCTTGCTTCGTGGTTGATACCAGCGCTGTTTGGAGCGGCTTACGGAAGAGCGGGCCTAATGCTAATCGGGCTGGCCTGGGCGGGGCTGTTTTTCAACCTGTCACTGGCGCGCGGTTCCTTCCTTGCTGCCAATAACTGGACACGCATCCAGCTCTTTGCCGACTTTACAGGTTGCGTTATAAATGTAGGTTTAAATCTCATACTGATTCCTCTTTATGGCGGCATGGGTGCGGTGATAGCTTCATGTGTTGCCTACTGGTTTGTCGCACACGGCGTCTGTTTTACAATCAGGCCGCTGCGAAGGACCGGAGTGTTGATGACGAAAGCTATGCTTTTTCCCAAATTCTGGTAATTCGAATGCGTCCTGCTCCCTGACGGAACAGTTCTTTTGTGTCGCATGACAACATCAATTCAGAAACCATTAGTATGAGATTTCAATGTTTATTTCGGTGATTGTACCCACTTTAAATCGAGCAAGTTTATTAAACAGGACCCTTTCATCTCTGGCCAACCAGATAACTGATGACGTGGAGTTTGAAGTAATAGTCGTCGACAACGGTTCTAGGGACAACACCCGCGAAACCTGCCAGCGCCATCAGGCCGGCTTAACGAACCTGACCTACATATACGACGACCGCCCCGGTCTTCTGGTGGGCAGACACGTAGGTGCGCAAACAGCACAGGGTGAAATCCTCACCTTCATCGACGATGACGTCATAATACCTCCCTACTGGCTGCAGGGCATCAGAGCTGTGTTCAGGGAACACCGTGAGGTGCTCCTGGCAACAGGAAACAACTATCCGTTCTTTGAGGCCCCTCCTCCGAAATGGTTAGACCAGATGTGGTGCAAGTATGGACGAAACGGCAAACACCTGTACCAGCTCAGTTTCCTGTGCTTAGGCAGTACCTGTATGCAAATCGACCCGGGTCTGGTGTGGGGACTGAATTTTCACATCCGTAAAACCGCCTTCTATGAGATTGGCGGCTTCAATCCTGACATACTCCCCAGTCGGTTCAAGTACTTCATCGGCGACGGTGAACTGGGCATAACGAGAAGGATGCGGGACCGGAACATGAAAGCCTGGTTTGATCCCAGACTGAGCCTTTACCACACCGCCACAGAGGAACGACTTACTCCGGAGTACTTTCTCCGAAGGTCTTATACTGAGGGACTGATGGATGCCTACACCAACATCAGAAAAGCCCTCAAACCAGGCGAAAGCCCGCTCCGGTTCCTGAAGGACGAGCGGACCAGGAAGTTCAAGTCCAGGCTAAAGAACTTCTCGCTGTACCTGTCAGACCGGCAACTATTCGCCTTGAAAAACAGTTTGGTCATCGCATTCATGCGAGGGTACAACGAATACATATCGCATCTGGCCGAGGACCCGTTGCTCATGGAGTACGTCGCCGAGGACGATTATCTCGACCTGGAAAGAATCAATTCTAAGTACTACGAAAGAGCTGCACACCAGGGAGCTGAAAGTTAACGACTGTCACAGCACCACGACAACTTCCCAACTTGCAGCAAGGAAGCCGCCATGATCGAAACAATAACGGATGGAGAACAACTTCTGGCACTGATCATCTCCCACCGGTTCAGCGAACCCGGCATCCATTTTTTGACACCCGACTGTCTCACTCAGCAGCTCGCCTACATGCAGCACCCTGCGGGGAAAGAGATCCTACCGCATGTCCACAACCCGGTTCCGCGACAGGTGCTTTTCACCCAGGAGACGCTCTTCATCAGACGGGGGAAGCTGCGGGTGGACTTTTACGATGATGGCCGAAACTACCTGCAAAGCCGCATTCTGGAGACCGGCGATGCCATCCTGCTGGCCGGGGGCGGCCACGGCTTCGAGGTGCTGGAAGAGTTGGAGATGATCGAGGTCAAGCAGGGACCGTATGCCGGCGAGCAGGACAAGACGCGCTTTGCATCGGTGCACAAGGACGAACTGAAATTGAAATGAGCAGTGAAGGATGAACCACATGATCCCGGTAAACGAGCCGCTCCTGGACGGCAACGAAAAGAAATATCTCAACGAATGCATCGACACCGGATGGATCTCCTCCGAAGGTCCCTTCGTCAAACGCTTTGAGCAGGCGATGGCGGAGTCGGTGGGAAGGCGCCACGGCATCGCCGTCTGCAACGGAACGGCGGCGCTGGAGCTGGCCGTCGCCTCGCTCGGCCTCGCCCCCGGCGACGAGATCCTCATGCCGACCTTCACCATCATCTCCTGCGCCGCGGCCATAGTGCGCTGCGGCTGCGTCCCGGTGGTCATCGACAGCGATCCCCTCACCTGGAACATGGACGTGGAGAGGCTGAGGGAAAAGGTCGAGGAGGAGATCGACAGAAAAGGGAACCGGAAGCTCAAGGCGATCATGGTGGCGCACATCTACGGTCTCCCGGTGGACATGGACCCGGTGCTGGAGCTCGCGGAAAAGTACGGCCTGAAGGTGATCGAAGACGCGGCGCAGATGCACGGCCAGACCTACCGCGGCAGACGCTGCGGCGGCATCGGCGACCTCTCCACCTTCAGCTTCTATCCCAACAAGCACATCACCACCGGCGAGGGCGGCATGACGCTGACCGACGACGACCACCTGGCGGAGCGCTGCCGCTCGCTGCGGGACCTCTGCTTCCAGCCCCAAAAACGTTTCGTGCACGACGAACTCGGTTACAACTTCCGCATGACCAACATGCAGGCGGCGCTCGGCGTCGCCCAACTGGAACGGCTGGACGAGATTGCCCTGCGCAAGAGACGCATGGGAAACAGATACACCGATCTCCTGGAAGAAGTCGAAGGGCTGGAGCTGATGCCGAGAAGGACCGACTACGCGGAGAACATCTACTGGGTCTTCGGGGTGGTGCTGAAGGACGAGGTCCCCTTCGACGCCAAGGAGGCGATACGCCGCCTGGCCGCGGCCGGCATCGGCACCCGTCCCTTCTTCTGGCCCATGCACGAGCAGCCGGTCTTCCATGCCATGGGGCTTTTCCAGGGAGAGCGGCACCCGGTGGCCGAGCGGATCGCCCGGCGCGGCTTCTACGTCCCGAGCGGGATGGCGCTCACCGAAGAGCAGCTCGTCACCGTGGTCGGGGCATTAAAAGAGTTGCTACGGCAAACCTGATGCATTAAGATGGCAACCGGCCGAAATTCCTCCCTTTATACAGGATTGACATGAAAAACATCACCCGTACCACCTGCCGGCTTTGCGGTTCCGACAAGCTCAAGGACATCATCTCCATAGGCGAACAATATATAAACGACTTCCCCTCCTCTCCCGCGGAGAAAGGGCGCAACGGCAAGTGCCCCCTTGACGTCGTGATGTGCGAGACCTGCTCGCTCTTCCAGTTGCGCCACACCGCCCCGCAGGAACTTCTTTACGCGCGCCACTACTGGTACAAATCGGGGATCAACAGCACCATCAGGAACGACCTGGAGGGGATCGCGGAGGCCGCCTGCTCGCTGGCATCTCTCGGGCCGGACGACGTCTTCCTCGATATCGGCGCAAACGACGGGACGCTCCTGTCCAACCTCGCCGGCAAGGCGATCCGGGTCGGCTGCGAGCCTGCCGACAACCTGGTGGAGGAACTCGCCCAGCGCGCCGACCACGTGATCCACGACTTCTGGAACAAGGAGGCGTACCAAGCCATCGGGGTGAAGAAGGCGAAGGCGATCACGGCCATCGGGATGTTCTACGACATGGAGGATCCGAACCAGTTCATCCGCGACGCGGCAGAGGTGCTGGACGAGGACGGCATCTTCATCGCCCAGCTCATGACGCTCAAGCCGATGTTGAAGCAAAACGACGTCGGCAACATCTGCCACGAGCACCTGGAATTCTACACCTACGCCTCCCTCAAATTCCTCTTCGAGCAAAACGGCCTGGAGATCTTCAGGATCGAGGAAAACACCATCAACGGCGGGAGCTACCGCATCTTCGCCCGCCACCTGGCAGAGGGGAGCATCGACTACCCCGAGGAGTCTTTCGAGGAGGAGCTCTACGCCTTCCGCGACCGGCTGGAAAAGCACCGAGCCCTCTGCGTCGACTACATCGAGAAGTGCGTCGCCGCAGGGAAGAAGGTCTACGCCTACGGCGCCTCCACCAAGGGGAACGTCATCCTGCAGTACTACGGGCTGGACAACACCCTCATCGCCGGCGCCGCGGACCTGAACCCGGTCAAGTGGGGAAAATACACGCTGACCGATATCCCGATCGTCTCCGAGGAGGAGGGGCGCGAGAAGGCGGACGTCTTCCTGGTCCTCCCCTACGCCTTCGTCGACTCCTTCATCGAGCGAGAGCAGGAGTGGTTAGAGAAGGGTGGCGAGTTCGTGGTCCCGCTCCCCGAGTTCAGGGTGGTGAGGAAGGCCCCATGATCCTTTCTCACGAGGAGTACGTCAGGGTGATGGAGACCATGCCGGTCGCCTGCATCGACTGCGTGGTACGCAACGACCACGGGGAATACCTCCTGGTGAAGCGGGACAACGAGCCGCTCAAGGGGGAGTACTGGGTCCCCGGGGGGCGCCTGCACAAGGGGGAGCGGCTCGAAGAGGCGGTGCGGCGCAAGATGCGCCAGGAGATCGGCGTCGACGTCGAGATCATCGAGAACCTCGGCTTCTTCGAGGAGTTCTTCGACAAGACCGCGCAGGACTCGAAGGGGGGCTTCCACGCCGTCAGCTTCCTGTTCCTGGTGCGGCCGCTGCAAGCGGAGATCAGGCTCGACAACCAGAGTTCCGACTGGGGCTGGTTCGCGGAACTCCCGGCAAGGCTCAGAGAGCAAAAATACCTGAAGCTGGAGAATCTATGAAAAAGGCGCTCATTCTCGGCATCAACGGGCAGGACGGCTCGTACCTCGCCGAAATACTCCTGGAGAAGGGGTACGAAGTGCACGGGGTGATCCGCCGCACGGCCACCTGCAACACCAGGAACATCGAGCCGATCCTGGACCGGATCCAGCTGCACTACGGCGACCTCGCTGACCCGGTCTCCCTGTACCGGATCATCGCCGAGACGAAGCCCCGGGAGATCTACAACGAGGCGGACCAGGACCACGCCGGCATCAGCTTCCAGATCCCCGCCTACAACTACGACATCACCGGGGCTGCCGTGGGGAGGCTCCTGGAGATCATCCGCCAGATCGACAGCTCGATCAGGTTCTTCCAGCCGGTCACCTCCAACATGTTCGGACAGGCGCCCGAATGCCCGCAAAACGAGAACACCCGCTTCAACCCGATGAACCCCTACGCCTGCGCCAAGGCTTTCGCCTACAACCTGAGCCACATGTACCGGGAAGCGTACGGGATGTTCGTCTCCGTGGGGATCTTCTACAACCACGAGTCGCCGCGCCGCACCGAGGACTACGTCACCCGCAAGATCACGCGCAGCGTCGCCAAGATCAAGGGGGGGCTGCAGGACCAGCTGGTACTGGGCGACATGAGCGCGCTGATCGACTGGGGCTACTCGAAGGAGTACATGGAGGCGGCCTGGAGCATCATGCAGCTTGAGAAGCCCGACACCTTCATCATCGGCACCGGTGAGGTGCACTCGGTCAAGGAGTTCGTGGACGAGGCATTCGCCTGCGTCGGCCTCGATCCGGAGAAGTATGTTCAATCGAGCCAGAAGTTCTTCCGCCCGGCGCAAAACAGCGTGCTTCAGGCCGACATCTCCAAGGCAGGCCAGGCGTTCGGATTCGAGCCGCAGGTTACCTTCAGGAAGCTGGTCCGCATCATGATCGAGCACGACCTGCAGGACCTCGGGGTAGAGTGCGCGGTCAAACCATGAAAAAAGGGCTCACCTTCATACTCCCCACCATGAACCGCCGCGACTACATCTGTCGCGCGGTCGACTGCTGCCTCGCCTGCGAGTCCGAACTCTTGGCCCCGCACGTCCTGGTCATCGACGGCATGAGCGACGACGGCTCGTTCGAGATCCTTCAGGAGCGTTTCGGCTCCGATCCGCGAGTGGAGCTGATCCAGCATCCGCGCATCGGCTTCCAGAGGACCGCATACTTCGGTGCCATGCAGGCGAGGACCGAGTACGCCACCTTCATGTACGACGACGATGTGATCACCCCCTACTTCAGCGACATGTTCCACCGGATGCTGAAGGAGGAGAGGGGCTTCGTCATGGGGTACGGGGAGAGCTGCAACGTCGAGAAGGTGTACCCTTTCCAGCCGATAGAGAGCTACCAGGCGTACCAAAAGCACGACGCCGCCCTCGCCTACTTCGGCTGCATCGACAAGGTTAAGTACTTCAATCTCCCGGTGAGCCCCATCTGCCTGATCGTGAAGACGGAGCACCTGAAGAGGTGGGCCAGCTTCTCGCACGACTTCGCCAAGGACGTCCCGATCCGCCAGTACTTCATGATCGACCGCAACATCGGGCCGGACATCATCCTCTACCTCTCCGGGATCCTGAACGAGCCGGAGACCGCCCTGTTCGCGCAGGCGGTGGTCGGGCAGTTCTCCGAGCACACCGACTCGATGAGCGTCGGATACGGCAAGCTCCACCTGCAGATCGGCTACTGGCTCGGGAGGCTGTGGGCCTACGAGGAGATTTGCCGGCAGGGGAACAAGAAGGCCGCCGCCCGCTGCGCCGCCTTTCTCCTCCTTTTTGGCGGCAAGATCCTGCTCAGGATGCCGCTATCGCCGGACCGGAAGTGGTTCTGGAAGTTCTGCGGCGAGATCGCCAAGGTGAAGCTCACGGCGCTCAGGGAAGGATTCTACCTTTCCATGCTCGGCTCCATTCCGACTGCCATCGCCGACAGGATGGCAACCAAGCGGATGGCACCGCTTCCCAAGTAACGCTCCCTATGCCCCCCCTCGCCTTTTCCATAGTCACCCCCTCCTTCAACCAGGGAGAGTTCCTGGCGCAGACCATCGAGAGCGTGCTGAGCCAGGCAGGCGATTTCAGCATCGACTACCAGATTATGGACGGCGGCTCGCGGGACGATTCCGTGGAGATCATCCGGAAGTATGACAACCTGCTGCAAAGCGGGGAGTGGCCGGTCGCCTGCAAGGGGATTACCTACCGGTGGGTGAGCGAGAAGGACGCCGGGCAGACCGGCGCCATCATGAAGGGGTTCGACAGGGGAAGCGGAGAGATCCTCGCCTGGCTCAACTCGGACGACACCTACCTCCCCGGGGCGCTGCTGGCCGCCGCCGACGCCTTCGGCGCCACACCGGAACTGGGGCTTCTCTACGGCGACGCCTACTACTGCGACAGCGCCGGCGCCGTCGTGGGGAAGTACCGCACCGACGACTTCGACCTCGACAAGCTCGTCTACTACAACATCATCTGCCAGCCGTCGGCCTTTTTCCGCAAGGACGCCTTCGAGGCGGTCGGCGGGCTGGACAAAAGCCTCAACTTCGCCATGGACTTCGACCTCTGGATCAGGCTTGGACAGCGCTTCCCCTGCCGGCACCTGCCGCAGTTCCTCTCCGTCTACCGGCTCCACGAGAGTTCCAAGACCATCCGGGAGGAGACCCTGTTCGAGAACAGCGAGGAGGCGCTCCGCCTGGCGATGAAGTACTTCGACTGGGCCCCGCTCACCCGCGTCTACAACTCCTGCAACTTCTACTGCAGGTCGCGCCTGCCGGATGGGATAGTAAGGATCAGAGCACTGTTGGCGATTGCGACAGTGGGCTGCACGGTACTGCGTTCGTTGTGGTTGAACCGCGGCTTGAGGAAGGGGGATTGGGCACTTCTGAACAAGGAGAATTTCGGAAAGCTGAGGAAAAGCAGAATCGACATCATGACAGGAACTAAGACTTGAAAATCTTCAGCTCAAGGTCCTTCACAACCTTAAAGTGTTTAGCGTTGCCCGTGACCAGTTGCATCCCGCACTCGGTAGCCGTCGCGGCAATTATGGCGTCCCCGGCCCGCATACCAGAGGAAAGCCCGTACTCCTCAACATAAATGAGCGCACGGTGCCCTATGTTTTCCGTTAGGGGCAGGACTGTGAAGCGAAACTCCGAGATGAAGTTTTTGATCATGCGATGCTGTCGTTTATCCTGCGCGCACTGAAGCAACTCCATATACGTTTGCACTGAAAGGAAGCGCTCCTTGGCTTTATCCATCAAATCAGCTGCCTTATGGTTGCCGCGCTGCACCCATATGAAGATGTCCGTGTCAAAAATCATATCGACTTCCCCTTAGGCGCTCCATGACCCGATCGACCGGCTCCGACTCTTCCTGATGCATGCCGAAGAAAGCATGATCGCGCACCCGTCCCGGCGTATTTTCTTCCTCAATCGGTACGATGGTTCCTCTCGGCTTGCCATGGTAGAGGATGGTGACGCGTTCCCTTTTCTCCAATGCCGCCAGAATTTCCCCAGTCTTATACCTGAGATCGACTATTGAGGCGTTCATATCTTCCTCCAAAAATGTCTTTTTTGCAGAAGTCATTTTAACCGCAGTTCGAGTACTGGTCAAGAAATGAAATGACCGCCGGCAATCGCAGTCAAAGCAAAATCCCCCCCACCCCCCTTTTACAAAGGGGGGAGCTTTTATAGCTGCAGATTAACACTAGTCGGGAAATCGGTTCACTCATCGCTCATCAGTCCCTTTGAAGGCCTAGCCTCGCGGCTTATTGTTGCAATACCGGCGACTTCCGTGCTAGGCTCCTCCCTGGCGGGCTCGATAGGAAGCTGGAGCATGCACGCACGCCACCTTACAAATATTTTTCTTAAGGACGCTATGAAGATCTGCCTCATCGCACCCGTCCCCCCCTTCAGGGGCGGCATAGCGAAATACTGCTATTCGCTGGCAAAGGAGCTGGAAACGCGGCACGACCTGCTGCTTTTGAGCTACCGGAGGCAGTACCCCGCGCTCCTTTATGGGAAGAAGAACCAGACGGACCCGGAGATAGGGAGGGGCATTGTCGGAGAATTCAGCAACCTGAGCTTCGACATCGACTCGGCCAATCCCCTCTCCTGGGGAGCGACCGCCCGCAGGATCGCCTCCTTCGGGACGGAGCTGGTCATCCTCCCCTGGTGGGTGGTCTACTGGGCCCCGATGTACCTGTACCTGCTCCGCTTCTTCAGGAAAAAAGGGATCAGGGTCCTCCTCCTCTGCATCAACGTCTTCGAGCACGAGGACAGCGCCCTCAAGAAATTCCTCACCAAGCTGGTCCTGCGCAGGACGAAGTCGATCATCGTCCACTCCGAGCAGGAGAAGAGCGAGATCCTGGAGTTCCACCCGGAGGCGACGGTGAGAAAACACCTCCTGCCGCTGTTCCACTACCAGCCGTGCGACTCCCGCCCCCGGGACGACAGCATGCACCTGCTCTTCTTCGGGTTCGTCCGTCCCTACAAGGGGCTCGACACGCTGCTGCGGGCGCTCGCCCTTCTCAAGGAGAGGAACATCACCCTGCAGATCGCCGGGGAGTTCTGGAACGACAGGGAAAGCTATGAGCAGATGGTCGAGGAGCTGGGGATCCGGGACAAGGTGCGGATCATCGACCAGTACCTACCCGACAGCGAGATGAGCCGGTACTTCGCCTGGGCGGACCTTGTGGTCCTCCCCTACCGCAGGACGAGGACATCGGGCATCATCGCCACCGCGTACGGCTACGGCAAGCCGGTCCTTGCCACCGACATCGGCGGCTTCCACGAGGTGATCGAGGACGGCAGGACCGGAAAGCTGGCCCCCCCCGACGACCCGGAGGCCTTCGCCGCCGGGATCGAGTGGTTCATCGAAAACAGGGAAGTCGACTTCAGCGGCAACATCCGGAGCTTTGCCGCCGAAAAGATGTCGTGGCGATCCCTGGCGTCCATGGCAACCGAATGAAACAGAGAATCCTCCAACAACTCTATTCCCTCCCCTTGCGGGCCCACCTGCTGATGATGGCCTTGCTCCTGTCTCTGCCTGCCATGGTCCTCATAATAAAATCAGGTATGGCTGAACAGAAGGGGGCTTATCGCAAGGGTTTTTCCGAGGCGAGGAGACTTGCCAACGATATCGCCAAGGAACAGTACAACCTGGCGGGGAACGTCGAGCAGCTGCTGATGGCGCTGGAGCAGATCCCCGATGTGGAAAGACGGGACCAGAAGACGACCCACGCGATCCTCGCGGCCATCTTGGAAAGGAACAAGCAATACGGGAACATAATAATCGCCGACGAGAAGGGCGATGTCTGGGCTTCGGCCCTCCCCATGACGGGATCTTTTTCGATAAGGGACCGACGGTCCTTCCAACAGGCGGTCAAGACCAAGAGGTTCTCTTCCGGGGACTTCGCCGTCGGACGCGTATCGCGCAGGTCGACCATCGGCTTCAGCTACCCCATCATCGAAGACTCCGGCAAGGTGAGAGGGGTCATTTCGGCCAACATGAACTACGAGCAGTTCAAGGAGCGGTTCCACCTCGCCAGTCTCCCTCAGGGGTCGGCTTTCAGCATCATCGACCGCAACGGCGTCATCGTGGCGAGGAGTCTCGACCCGGAACGGTACGTCGGCACAAGGTTGCGGCAAGAGACCTTCCAGCGCATGATGACCGGTCCGAAGCGGGCCACCTTCATCGACCGCGATCTAACCGAGGATAAGAGGATCGTTTCCTACCACAAATTGCAGCTGCAGGGGGAGGGCACCCCTTACCTCTACGTCCGTACCGCTTTCCCGCTCAAGGCGGTGATGGAAAAGGCACGCCTGGCACTTTTGCTGAACATAGCGGCTCTCTCCTCCATGCTCGTCCTGGCGGTGCTGTCCGTGCTCCACCTGGGCAACGTCTTCTTCGTGAGACGGATGAAAACGCTGCACGGCGCCGCGCACCGGATGGCGCAGGGAGATCTTGATGCCAGGGTCCGGCAGGTGTCCGATGAGGGGGAGATCGGTCGACTGGGAGAGGTCTTCAACGACTTGGCGCGAAACCTCTCGGCGAGACAGGCCACGCTCTTGAAGAGCGAGCAGGAACTCCAGGAACTGAACCGGACCCTCGTCAAGCGGGTGGAAGAAGAAACCGAACGGCGCTTGACCCACGAGCGCCTGCTGGCCCGGCACGCCCGACTGGTCGCCATGGGCGAGATGATTGCCGCCATAGCGCACCAGTGGCGCCAGCCGCTGGCGACCCTCGGGGCAACCATCCAGAGCATCAGGATGGCCTGGGAGCGCGACTGCCTGAACGAATCGTTCATGAAACAGGCGGAGCATGATGCGCAAAAGCAGCTTTTCTACATGTCCGACACCATAGAGGACTTCAGGAACTTCTTCACTCCGGAGAAGGTTTCGGAAAGGTTCGAGGTAAAGGAGAGGGTGGAGGAGGTGCTGCTGCTGGTTTCCCCGCAGTTCGCACATTCCTGCGTAACCCTGGAGGCGGAGTACCTGGTCGGGGATGCCCCGCTCTATATCGTGGCATACCAGAACGAGTTCAAGCAGTCCCTGCTCAACCTGGTGAGTAATGCCTTCGATGCCGTTGTCGACCAGGAAGAAAGGGAGCCTCGGGGAGCCGGGAAGGTGGCCGTGACGCTCACCACGGTAAACGACAAGGTCGTGGTCGAAGTCAGTGACAACGGCTGCGGCATCCCCGCGGAGCATGCCGACAAGATTTTCGACCCCTATTTCACCACCAAGCCCGGCAACAAGGGGACCGGGATCGGGCTGTACATGACGAGACTCATCATCGAGGAGAGCATGGCGGGAACGTTGAGCTTCACCAGCGGCCCGGACGGGACCGTTTTCAGGATCGAACTGACGCGGGACTTCTCGGACGAGGTTGCCCGTGGCTGACAAGGCGAACCTGAAGATCCTTTACGTGGAGGACGAGCCGGACCTGCGCGAGCGCATCCGCATCGTGCTGGGAATGGAGTTCCAGACGGTGCTTACCGCCGAAAACGGCAGGGATGGGCTCGACATCTTCCATCGGGAAGCCCCCGACGTCGTGGTCTGTGACATACGCATGCCGGTCATGGACGGGCTGGAGATGACGGCGAGGGTGAGGAAGAGCGCTCCGGGAACGCCGGTGATCCTCTGCACCGCATTCACCGAAACAGCCTACCTGCTGAAGGCGATCGAACTCGGGGTCTCCGCCTACGTGGCCAAGCCTCTCGATTGCAGGAATCTGGTGCAGACCATCACCCGGGTCGCCCTCCCGATACTGCAGCAAAAGGAGTTGGCGCTGGCGCGCGAGAACGAGCGGGCGTCAATGGAACTGCTGCTGGGGAGAAGCCCGGCGATGCAGGAGGCAATCCGCCAGGCGCAGCGGATCGCGCAATCGGAGTTCTCGGTGATCATCCAGGGGGAGACCGGGGTGGGGAAATCCCACCTCGCCTCGATCATCCACGGGTTGAGCCGGCGCAGGGGGGGCCCCTTCATAACGGTCACCGTCAGCGCCCTGCCGGAATCGCTGGTGGAAAGCCAGCTGTTCGGGCACTTGAAGGGTGCCTTCACCGGCGCGGTCGCCACAACCAGGGGGCTTTTCGAGGAGGCGGACGGCGGGACCCTCTTCCTCGACGATGTCGACTGCGCTCCCCCCGCCATACAGGCGAAGCTCTTGCACGCGGTGGAAAGGAAGCAGTTCTACCCGGTCGGAGGGGTACAGCCGGTGCATGTCAACACCCGCATCATCGCGGCGAGCAACCGGGAGCTTTTCCATGAGGTGCAGAGCGGCGCCTTCCGCGAGGACCTCTACTACCGCCTAGGTGAGACGGTGATCACCCTGCCGCCGCTGCGCCAGCGGGGGGAGGACATCATGCTGCTCGCGCGGGAGTTCCTTTTGGATATCTGCCGGGAGTTGGAGAGGACACCGCCGGTCATCACCGCCGATGCGGCCCTCATGTTGAGCCGCCACCCGTGGCACGGCAACGTGCGCGAGTTGAAGAGCGTGATGAAGCGCGCTGCCCTGTTCGCCGGGGAGGCCATCGCCGCCACGGACCTCGCCGACGTGATGACGGCGGTGAAGAGCGGTGCGTCCCCCGAGGCGATCCCGCAGGTCCAGTCGCTTGAAGAGTTGAAGCGCGACGCGGTCAGGCAGGCGCTGGCGGCGACCGGTGGCAAGAAGATGGAGGCCGCCCGCCTGCTCGACCTAGACTACAGCAGTTTCAAGCGGATGCTGGACCGCTACGGGCTGTAATCTCCAGATTTCTCTTGAGTAGGGGCGAATAATCATTCGCCCCTACAACCATCAATCTGTCTTGACAAAGCGGTCCCCTCCCCCCTCCGGGGGGAGGAGCCTTACCCATTGACACGGAGCTGCCCACGGAGGCGTGTGAGGCTCTGTGGCAAACGTTTCTGAGATTCCGTCGCTGTGCGGTTTCCATCGTCAATTGTCAATTGTCAATCGTCAATTGCCCATCGCCTTCCTCCCCATTTTGCCCACCCCGACCACCCGGCCACTCTTCATTTTGCCCACCCCTGCCGCTACTTCCAGCCGAGAACCTCCTGCCATTCCAGCACGTTAACTTCATGGCACTCACCTTGCTCTACAATGCCGGCGCCGGCGTCCGACGCCCCGGCAGCGAGCCGGTTCAAATGTGGATTGAGGCGGAATGGCAGCATGACTGGAATGTTATTGAAGGTATTACCTCGCAAGCTGCGCCTGCGCTTGCGCGAGAAGCAGTTGGTCCGCGATGCCGCCGCCCGCAACGAGGGCTTCAGTTGCAGGGCGCTCGCAGGCGAGTCCGACTACAACATCTGCATCAACTCCGACCTCACCGTTTCCTGCAACTGCCAGGATTTCGATGGCAGCGGCCAAATTGGGAGCCTTAAGTCCCAGTCGCTCGCCGAGATCTTCGCCGGTCCCATCGCCAACGGTTTCAGAAAGACCCTCGCCGCCAGAAGCTTCCCCACCCCCACCTGCGCAAGCTGCGCCGATCTGAGGATCGTGCCGGTCGAGGAGGCGACCCGGGGGCTCACCAGTTACCGGGTCCCGTACAAGGGGATCATGGTGGAGAACACGGTCCTCTGCAACCTCCGCTGCCGCATGTGCAACCGCAAAGAACTCCTGCAGCTCAGATCTCAGCAAGTCACCATGCCGCTGGCAGACGTGGAGAAGGTGGCGCTCCTGCTGAAGGAACACCAGGTGCAGAGCCTGCTGTTCTTCAACCTGGGCGAGCCGTTCCTGCCGCCGGACGTGGACAAGCAACTGCAGGTCATCAGGAAACACAACCCCGACATCAGGATCGTGACCTCCAGCAACGGCCAGCTTCTCGATGAGAGCCGCAAGATCGAGGCGGCGCTGATGACGGACTACATCTACGTCTCGCTGGACGGGGCCACCCAGGACGCGGTGAGCAGGTACCAGGTCGGGGCCGATTTCGACAGAGGGTACCGGAACATCAGGAACCTGGTTTCGGAGCGGGACAGTCTCGGCAGCAAGACCCCCATCGTCGAGTGGAAGTACGTCGTGTTCCGCTGGAACGACCGACCGGACCAGATCCGGAAGGCGATCGAACTCGCCCGAGAGGCGAAGGTCGACGTGATCGGCTTCTACCGCGGCGACGGCCCCCTTGGTGACAGGTCGCTCCGCTGGTACTACCACTCCATCTTCAAGACCCTGGGCGACCGGGTGCCGGGAGGGATCGTGGTCAACCTCAACAATATCCCCCAACACCTCCTTGCCCCTTGAGGCAGGACTCCAAAAAACAGGATCAGATGAAAACATTCGACAGAATTTCACGAACAGCGAAATACGGGTTCCCGAAGCGCAGGCCTTCCCACCCCCTGCTGGTCATCTTCCACATCACCACCCGCTGCAACATGGCCTGCCTTCACTGCGCGGACGACGTCTGGGGGGACCCGGCAAACGACCTGTCCCTGGAGGAGATTGCGGGATTTTCCTTGGGTCTCGGCGTGGTGGAGTCGTTGGCGCTGGGTGGAGGTGAGCCGTTTTTGCGCGATGACCTGGCCGAAATCTGCTGGCTCTTTGCCAAAAACAACAAGGTAGGGAGCATCAGCATACCGAGCAACGGTTTCGCACCGGAGCGGATCCACCGGTCAGTGCAGTCCATACTCGAATGCTGTCCGGGACTGGCGCTCAACATCATGCTCTCGCTGGACGGTTTCGAGGAGACCCATGACGCGATCCGCAGGCCGGGATCCTTTGTCAAGGTGATGGAAACGGCTACGAAGCTGAAGGAACTCTCCAAGCAGAACCCGAACCTCTCGGTCAGCTTCAACAGCACCATCAACAACCGGAACTGCGCGGAGTTGCCGTCTCTGGCGAGATTCGTGGCGTGCGAGTTCCAGGCGAGGCTGGAGTTCAACATCATCGCCGGCAACCCGCGCGACGCCGCCCTGACCGTCCCTCCCGTAAACGAATTGCAGCAGACGGTCCATGAGCTGTTGAACGTGTCGCGCAGGTCGCCATTGCGGCGCCTGTACAACAAGGTCTACCAGGACGTACTGCTCAAAGCGAACCTCGAGTCGCGCCAGGTGGTCCCTTGTCGTGCCGGCAGCCTGGTCTGCCTGGTGGACGCCAACGGCGACGTCCGCTCCTGCCCCGTCCTCCCCCCGGTGGGGAACCTTCGCAGCAAAAAATTCCATGAGATTTGGCACGGAACGGAGGCACGCAAGCAGTTCGATACCATTTCCAACGGCAACTGTTCCTGCAACAACGACTGCTTCATCAGGCTCAGCCTCATGAACTACTGGAGGCTGCCGTTTATGATGCTTCACAAGATTCCAGAGCGGAGCTAGAGGCAGCCAACTACTCATCATCGAGGAGAGCATGGCGGGAACGTTGAGTTTCACCAGCGGCCCGGACGGGCTGCTGCACGCGGTGGAAAGCAAGCAATTCTACCCCGTGGGGACCATCCACCCTACCGGCTGAGGAGAAAAGTAGCGCCTATGTCCATCTTCGCTGTAATGCTTCCGTTTCTTTGTCTCGCCGCCTTGCTGCGCGTCGAAAACCTCAGGGAAAGTTTCATCACTTCCGCTACAGTCACCGCCGTCTATGTTGTCCTGTCTACCGAGTTGCTGAGCAGGTTCAACGCCGTCGCCAAGACACCGGTGCTGGTTTGCTGGTCGGCATACCTGCTGTTGCTGGTCGCCTGGAGGTATTGCAGCAAAGGTGCCCCGGATACAAACAGGTGTGCCGCAACAACGACGCTCTACCAGAAGACTTTGCTGGCGCTATTGATCTGCGTCGTCGGTACGGCCGGAATTGTTGCTATCGTTGCGGCGCCCAACAACTTCGATTCGTTGACGTACCACCTTCCCAGGGTCATGCACTGGATCCAGAACCGGTCGGTGCAGCATTACCCCACCCACATCGATCGACAACTGGTACTGGCTCCGTTCTCGGAGTTCGTGATCCTGCATCTGCATCTGCTGTCGGGCGGCGACCGCTTCGACAACTGCGTGCAGTGGTTCTCCATGATCGGCAGCGCCATAGGGGTGTCGCTGATAGTAAGCGTGCTGCGGGGGAGCCTCAACAGCCAGATTGTCGCGGCCGCCATCGCGGTCTCGCTTCCCATGGGGCTTCTTCAGTCCACAAGCACCCAGAACGATTACGTCGTGACCTTCTGGCTGGTAACTCTCTGCTACTACGTGATAAAGGGAAAGCAGAGCCCTGCCGCAAGGGATGCGCTGCCGGTCGGGGCGTCGCTCGCCTTGGCAATCTTCACCAAGGGGACTGCGTACCTGGTTGCCTTGCCGTTCATGCTCGTGTATGCCGGTTACTCTTTTCGCAACAGAGTGCAAACGGGGGCTGCCAATCTGCTCGTCCTGACCGCCGCTATCGCATTGATCAACGGAAGCCATTACGCGAGAAATCTGGAGATCTACGGCAACCCGCTCTCCCCCGGCACGGGCAATGACATCGTATGTTCCAATTTCGGTATCACCTCCGCCGTTTCGTCCGTCGCAAAAAACGTCGCCACGCAACTGGGATCCGGAATACAGGGCGCCAACCTCCGGTTGCAGGCGCTGACCCGAGACATTCACACGATCCTCGCCACCGACGTAAACGACCCAGCTCTCACCACCGGGAACGGTTTTTTCCTACTTCCCGCGAGAAACCATGAAGACTTCGCCCCCAATCCACTGCACATGACGCTCATGCTGTTCGGGGCGGCTGCGCTGTTTCGGGGAAGGAAAAATTACAGCCGCGAGACCGTCGTCTTCGCGATAACGGCCATGCTCTCCTTTGTGGTGCTCAGCATGGCCATCAAGTGGAATCCCTTCATAAGCAGATATTTTCTGCCCGTCTTTGTCGTTTCCGCTCCCTTCCTAGCGCTGATTTACGAGAAAAATCGACTGCGCCCTTTCATCGACACCTGCGCCCTGCTTCTTCTGATATGGTCGTTCTCCATCCTCGCCAATAACGAGATGCGCCCGCTGGTCGGGCGGCATTCCGTTTTGGCGACCGAAAGGGAGGACCAGTATTTCATGAGCCGCCCCCAGGCCAAGCAGTATTTTACAGCGACGACAAACATGATTAAGATGCAGCCCCTCGCCAATGTCGGGATCCTCGATCGCGACAGCAACATGTGGGAGTACATCTTGTGGGTTCAGTTGAACGACGCCCGCGGCAAATTCCGAATCGAGCATGTCGAGGTTCAGAACGCCTCCGGCCGGCTTAAACTGCAGCGGTTCAGCAATTATCTCCCGGTAATGATATAAATTTTCTGGCGGGCGAAACGGATAGGTTGTGGAGCGAACAGGAAAATCGGGTAGGAGGCGGGATTACTCCCGCCGTCCTCCCACACCACCGTGCGTACGGGTCCGTACACGGCGGTTCATGAAGTAGATTCGAGTCGGTGAAGTTGGTCCATGATCGAGACCAGCCCCTGTT
>Ga0209212_1000341_pt1 | contig 93843 bp, 64 predicted proteins | sample RifGroC2_FD_183996 | JGI IMG/M metagenome (GOLD analysis project Ga0209212, IMG submission 183996) | Groundwater microbial communities from Rifle, Colorado, USA - Groundwater C2 (SPAdes) (version 2) | ecosystem: Environmental > Aquatic > Deep subsurface > Groundwater | place: Rifle, Colorado...
CGGCCGTTCCGGGTTTGGCGGGATTGCCGTCTTTATCGATGAATTCGACGTACTGGTAATTCGAAAGGATGTGATGGTCGGCGCCGTTCATGCAGCCGCACTGAAAGCCCACGGGGCCGCAGTCGACTGCGGCGTATCCGGCCGACACTATTTCGCCGGAGCCGAAGATCTTCTTTAAATACGCGCGCGCGGGCGATCTCATGTGCTCGCCGCCATAGAGGATAATTTCGACTTTAATATCGTCGTTCTCCTTCTCGCAGTACTCGGCGAATTTTAAAATTATCGAAGGAAGGCCGACTATCGCGTTCGGGCGGAGTTTTTTGAAAAATTTCAGCATTGTGGCAAAATCAGTGTTGCCGCCGATGGAAAGGTTGGTCACGCCTACCTTTTCGAGCGCCATATTGGCGACTATGAAGGACGTCCACAGGCCGCCGGCGATGAAAAGGTTCGCCGCGCGGTGTTCGGGCCTGATGCCGGCGACGCGGTAAATGTCGGCCAGAACGTCGGTCACGTATTCCAGCTCGTCGTTAGAGTAGATGGAAAACTTAGCCTCGCCGGTAGAGCCGCCTGAAGCGAATATGTGGGCGCCTTTAAGGCCTTCGTCTGAAATGATGTCGGTCGAATCGGGAAGGCAGTTGGCGTATATTTCCTTCTTGCCGAGCGTCGGGAGCATGCGGAAAGCCTCCAGGAAAGCCTCGCCGTGAAGTTCGAGTATTGCGGGCGTTATGACGCCGTTGTAATATTTAACATCGTGATACGCGCCGCTGAGGATGTTTTTGAGCAACGATATTTTTCTTGTTTCGGAAACATCGGACAGCAGAAGCGGAACCTGGCTTGCGCCTTCGAGTTCGAGAGCGGTGTAGCGCACGAGCGAGTCGAGAAAATATTTGGCGTCATGCGGCGCGCCGGTGAGCGGCTCGCCGTGTTTTCCGGGGGGCAGCACGCGGCTTACGCCAAGCGAGAGAAGTTTTTCAGACACGCTCAATATTTCGGACACGTCGACGGCGACCGAGACGGCCTGAAGATAAAACCCGATCTTTTCGATCGCTGCATAGAAAACGCCTATATCTTTAACGGGCTTGACTATTATGTTGCGAAACAGCACTGACGGCTCGCATTGATCGTCGCCGCTTAAGACCGCCGAGCAGGGCATCGAGTCGGGATCGTAAAAAACTTTGTTGCGCCCGCCCGATATGTAGTCTGAGTAGTGCTTTTCGCGGAATTTTAAAATTTCGATCTGCTCGTCGAGCGACAATTCTTTCGGCGGAAGGCTCGACTCTTTGCGTTTGAGGGCATAGAACAAAAATTTCGCGAATTCTTCAGCGCCGCGCTCGCGCGATTCTACTACGTAAACGTTCTGCGGCGAAGAGCAGGCAGCCTGCTCCCACATCGAAATATCGTGCGCCATTCGATCGCATAGATTTTCAAGCTCGCAGACGCTTTTTACCGTGTTAAGATCGGCGAACGAAAAGCTCATCTTCGGCCCGTACTCGATTATCTTCGCCTTTATGGAAGTTCCGCGGCGCCATGCCGAAACCGTTTCAGCGCCGCCCCAGACGACCACGGCGTCGACGCTCTCCTTGAAGAGCTTTTCGGTTTTTTCGTCGCCGCCCTTATAATAAAATACCGAGAACGTATCGGAGATGACCGAAGCGCGGTCGAGCTCCTTAATGGATTTAGCGAACAGCACGGGAAAAAGCAGGTCGGCGCGGCTGAGTTTCAATAGATTGACGTTCTTGGTGATAAAACCCGAAACGAGTGAATCGACGGCCGATATGAATACGTTCGACGCCGAGACGTGCAATACACTGCCAAGCGGATTGACCTTGAGCATTCCCCCGGATTTTTTATCGAAAGCCAGCGCGTCGAGTTTTTCGAACGCGTAGTCGCAGTTGAGTTCGCTTTTAAGGCGCATCGTCAGAAAGCGCTTCGAGCAAATGTAAGATATCGTCTGAAAGCCCATTTCAAGCATCTCGTCGGAGTAGCCCGTCTGCTGTTTCAGGTATTCCCATGCGATCTTGCGGATGCTGTATTCGCGGTCGGCCCAGGCGCGCGAAACCGAATCGAGCACTTCGAGGATATCGCCGATAGGGGCGGAGGCAATCTTTTTGCGCTTTTCGTGCGAGCGCGCTATGACGTCTGAAAAATTCGAGTGATGGGGTTCGAAATTTTTTATAATATCGCCGAAAATATAAGCGTCGGTCATTTTTTCACCACAGTCCTTAACCGTTTTCTATTTTTTTTTGTCCAGCAGAAGTTCAGTCGCGTGAACCGCGCAGCCTTTATGCTTGGTGATGCCGCCGCGGCCGAGCAGCTCGATATAATCGCCTTCTATCCCGCAGGCGCAGTTCTTGCGAAGAACGGCCTTGTCGGTGCATAGAAGCGATATGGAGGGCACCGAGTTGATATAAGGCGTGTAAAGGTGCAAAACGCCGGCCGCATCGTAGCCAAGATCCCTGTGTGAGAGCGGGTGGCGGACCACCGCGCGGCTGTAAACCGGAACGTGCATATTCGAGTTGGCGCATTCGACGTATGGAATGCCGTGCTCCACCATGCCGAAAAGATCGCGGACATTTTCATGCGGCATGCCGAGAATCTCGCCGACCTCTCTTTTGAACCGGTGCTTTTCGATCTGCTTATCGGCTTCGCCTTTCCAGCCGCCGCCGGTCATTACGAATGACTTTGCGCCGAAATTAAAATCGGAGCCGGTCTCTTTTCTAAGCTGGATCAGTACTTTATATATGAACGCGGGAAATCCGAGGATCCTCATGGGACGCTTTTTGTCGCGCGAGTATTTTAAGATCTGCTTTTTAACGCCTTCCTCGTTGAGGAAAAAATCGTTTTTAGCGCGGTCGAACTGTATGGCGTAATATATTTCCTTTGCCGGCGCAAGCCCTGTGAGCGCTTTATCTGAAAAAGCGGAGCCGAGATTTTTTGCCACTTTCGGATCATATGTGAAGCAGATGTAATTGACCTCGTTTTTGTCGTCGAGCATACCGAGCGCGCCGTAAACGCTTCGCACGATCTTGAGAATGCGGTTGAGCGATAAGTTGTCGAGCACGATCCGGCTTTTCTGGCCGCCGGTGCCGGACGAGGTCAGTTCGAGTTTTACTTTTTCTTCGGGCACGGATATCAGTTCGCGCTCTTTGAAAGTGTTCACGAAAATATAGGGAATTTTATAAATGTCTTCGAATTCGTTAAGGGAGGACGGGCTGAAATTTTTCTCGACGCAGAGCCTGTAGAAGTAATTGCATCCGTAGTAATGGTTTACGAACGATTCGAGCATAGCGGAGAAGAAAAGTTCGGCCGCTTTCTCATCAAACGTAAACGGCGATTTCATATCGTATAAAGTGTGTTTTTTAGCCATGGTCCACCTTCTTCCGTCAGTTTCGCGGCCCGGTATCAGTCCTGGAAAATTCCCGGCTCTTCCTCGAAGGGTTTGTTGAACTTCAAAATCAGGCTGTACCAACATTCCATGAACGCCTCCAGAAATTTCTGGTTGTTTTTCACAAGATGTATCTCGGTGAAATCGAGTGCGACGAAAGAGCGGGACATGGCCATGTAATCGGTCCTCTCGCCGTTGAAATTCATTCTCATGGCCGGAAAATACGAACACGGCAGAAAACGCGCTTCCAGGGCCTGTTTCTGCATGACCGGATCGAACGCGGAGACCATAAGCTCGACGTATTCGGCGCCCGCGACTGCCTGAGCCGCGCGGCAGAATGAATTCAGAAGATTGGTGAAGTTGCGGGCCTCGCATTTGTACGCAATTATCGCCATGTGGCCGTCCTGGCGGTTTATGTTGCAGTAGATTTCGTTTTTGAGGTCTTTCGAATAAAACCTCATATTGGGCGTGTGGAAAGGGAAAAAGCCCGCCATTCTTCTGCGGTCGGAAGTGAGCCGATGGTTATAAATACTTTCGACCTCCGCGGCGTTGTCTTCAAAATCGAACCAGATCGAGTCTTCCTGGGGAACGTCGTCGAGTTTGTCGACGATTAGCGCGTCTTCGAACTTGAATATGTCCTGCGCTATTGAATAAAGTTTTTTCAATTCGGGTATAAGGGTCGGCATCTGAAGGCGGTTCTCGAAGGCTGTTTTAGAGTAGAAAACCTCGAGCCCGTGGCTTTCGTGTTTCTGGACGCGGCGCACGTTAGGGAAGATGCCGAGACTGACGAATCCGGCGTGTTCGAGAACTATCTGCGACGCGAAAGAAACCGTCCTGGTCGTCGCGTAAACGGCGTCGCAGAACTTGCTGACGTTGCACAGATCTTCCATGATCTCCTTGACCATATAGTGCATTATATTTTTTCCCTGATAATCGGGACGGACGGCGGCCGCATAAATTTTACCCAGCCGGTTGGGCTCATCGATGAGGAAGATCACCGAGCCGATGACCTCGTTTTTTTTCACGCATATGTACCAGCGGCAGCCGCTGCTGTTGATTTTATCGATCGCGGCGTCCTTGCGGGTCGCCTCGGGAAGAGTGTATTTTGACGAATATACGACGTCATAAAGTTTCAGGATACCATCGACGTCTTCAATTTCGGCCCTTTTAAGCCTGACTCGAGTATTATCGGGTAAGACTATCTGTTTTTTCATAAGCATTCCTTAAACAACATTTCGGGATACCGTCGACTATAATAAAAAACAACGCCATCAACCGTTAGGCGTATATAAATAAATATACCATATACCGCATTAATATTCAATACAAATTAGTAAAATTATTGTATAAAAAAAGCCGCCTCGAGCGGCGGCTTTTTTATTTGCGTTTATTAAATCGCTTTATCGTTATTGTTCGTCGGATGCTTTAACGCGGGCGTTCCTGCGCTGCGTGCTTTCCTCGTCAGACCTGAGGATCTCGGCAAACGACTCGAGAAGGTTCTTCATTTCGAGTTTCATAACTCTTTTATTCTTTTTAAGTTCCTGTATCTCGCGCATCAGTTCTTTAGCCTCTACGCGGGCGTCATCGATGATCTTTTCGGCGCGGAGCTCCGCTTCCTTTAAAAGCAGTTCCGACTCGCGTTCCGCGTTGACCTTGAGATCGCTCGAGGTCCGCTGGGCCGAAACCAGCGTCTGCTTGAGGGTTTTTTCGAGTTCGAGGTAATCTTTGAGCTGCGCTTTGAAGCGGTCCGCCTGCTCTGTCAGGTTGCGGTTTTCCGCGTACACTACCTCGTATTCCTTAGAAATTTTCGCTATAAATTCGTTTACGTCGTTTTCGTCGTAACCGCGAAACGACCTCTGAAACACGTGCTGCTGGATATCTAACGGCGTTAATCTCATAACATCCATCCCCTTTTCGTTTAATAAAATTTATTTTTAATAACTGATAGTTTACAGTCTGATCAAATGAAGCACGAGAAGCTCGACCTGGTATAAAACGAACAGAGCTATTATCGGCGCGAGGTCTATTCCCATGCCAGGATTCAAATGAAGCGCCACTTTAAACGGTTTGAGTACAGGATCGGTGAAATCGCGCAGAAAACTTCTGAACGTAGAGGCTCCCCCGATTGTAACCCACGAAGTCAGGATGCGCAAAACGATCATTACTTCGATGGTTTTAAATACTATTACGACTATATCGCTTAAAGTGTAAAACATAACCTTCCTTCAAACTATAGTATCGGCATTAATTTATATTTATTAAACGGAAAAAATGAATGAAAATTTTAAGGCCGCGGCGGCTATTTAAACAGCACTCTGCCGGGCCTGATAATATTGGCGCCGTATTCGACGGCCAGTTCGAAATCGTCGCTCATACCCATTGAAAGGTATTCGCAGCGCCCGCCGTATTTTTTTTTCAGCTCTTCGAAAAAATCAAAGGCCTTCATGAAGCATTCGCCGACCGCGGCGGCGTCATCGCTGAAAATAGCCATGGTCATGACTCCGGCGAGGTTAAGGCCGCCGAGAGATGATATCTCCTCCGCCAGTTCGCGCGCGCCGTCAATTTCTATGCCGGTTTTGGTTTCCTCGCCTGATGTTTTGATCTCTATGAGAACGTCCATGCGTGAGGAATTTTTTTCGCACTGCTCGCTTATCTTACGGGCCAGCTTGACTGAATCGACGCTCTGTATCATCGCACTGTATTCGACCGCGTCGCGGACCTTATTGGTCTGAAGGTGGCCGATGGTGTGGAACTTCAACTCGCTCAATATTTCAGGCCGCGCCGAGCTGATGAATTCATATTTGGCTTTCAGGTCCCGGACCTTATTTTCGCCAAAAACCCTTATTCCGGCGTCATAAGCCTCGATGATCGCGGGCGCGTCGACATATTTGGAAGCGGCGGCGATCATAACCCCGCTGCCCGAAAGGCATTCGCGCCCCAGAGTTAAAAAACGCGCGCGCCTTTTTTCAAGCGCCGCGCCAATCTTTTGGTTGACATAACTTAAATTATCTGCGATACTCATTTTTCACCGCCTTCGCTGTAAAAATTTTTTTTAATGGTTTATTTTCTTAATAAGATTAATTTTAGTTCTAATAATTGTTTCTTATTCATATCTCAGGGCGTCGATGATATTTTTAGTCGAGGCGACGTAGGCTGGATAATATCCAAAAAATATCCCGGTGAAGACCGAGAATGAAAACGAAAGCAGGATCGAGCCGCCCGTCGTGTATGTGCTCCAGCCGGTGTAGACCGAAACGCCATAACTGATGAAAAGCCCGCACATTATGCCGATACAGCCCCCGATGACCGATATTATGGTCGCCTCGGCGACGAACTGGAAAAGTATTAATCTGGCCGTAGCCCCTATAGCTCGCCTGAGGCCGATCTCGCGCGTGCGCTCGGTAACGGTGGCAAGCATTATATTCATGATGCCGATGCCGCCGACTATAAGCGAAAGACTCGCTATGAGCACCATTACGAGGTTGAATATTTCCACCGCTTTTTTGCTCTGCTCGAGCACTTCGAGCGGAACGATCACTTCGAAATCGTCGACGTCCGAATGGCGCCTTTTAAGTATGGAAGTGATCACATTTTTAGCGAAACTGAGGCAGTCGGTCGATTTCACTTCGACATACATTTCGGAAACGCTGTTATATAAAAGTTTCGAATGCGTCTCGCCCGGCTTGACCGCGCGCACGAATTTCTTTTCGGCAACGCTTATTGGAATGTATATATCGGTTTCTGCGTCGCGCGTTTTTATCTGCAGCTTGCGCTCGGACGCCGCGCCTTTCTCGGCCGTCTTTTCGCTGATAACGCCGACGACGCTGAACTGCTGGTTGTCTATTTTAATAACCGCGCCTATGGCTGGTTCGTTAAAAAAAAGTTCATGGCGGATCTTCGGCCCGATGACGCAGACCCTGTTGTAATTGATTATATCGAGCGAGTCTATGAACCGGCCTTCCGCCAGTTTCAGATTAACTACGCGCGTATAATTTTCGTCTATGCCGACGACCGTCGATTTAGGCTCTACTGTATCGTATTTGACCTTCGCTTCCTTGAGCTCGGCCGAAGACGCGACATTCACGACGAACGGAAGGACTTCTTTGATATATTTAGCGTCGGCCGTCGAAAGGCCGGCGGATAATTTTCGTATGGCCAGCTCCAGCTTTTCGTTGCTGAGCGTGACGGGACGGATAATTATATTAGTCGCGCCGAACATTTCTATCTGGCGCACGGTTTCGATCTTGGCGCCGTTTCCTATGGCGAGCATGGCGATAACGGCGGCAACGCCGAATATGATGCCCAGCATCGTGAGGAACGTCCTCAGTTTATTGCGCCAGAAATTTAAAACGCCGTCTATTAGTATCTCAGTAAGCAATTACATCACCTTCGCTAAGTCCTTCGACGATCTCGACCTCTTCGGGGCTTTTAATTCCGGCCCTGACGCGACGTTTTTCGCCGCCGCGCAGATACACGAAGTCGCCCTGCCTGTCCCTGAATAAAAATTTGCGTGCGATGGTTATGACGCCTTCCTTCGCTTCCAGCGGTATCTCGAAATTGACGGTGATGCCAGGCTGGAATTTAGGATTTCTGACGGCGGTTTCGATCTCGATGTCGAAAAATTTCGGCGCCTCCGTTATAACATCGTCCCTGTCCATGGAAAATATACTGCTCTCCTCGCGCTCGCGCGCGAAAAGTCCTATGGATCGGATCTTTCCTTCGTATTTATTGTCGGGCGCCGCGGGCAGATAAAACATAACGGGCTGGCCGGCGCGGATCTTATTGAAATATTCCTCCGCCACGCTCGCCTTTACATAAAAACTATCGAGGTTCGAAAGTTCCATGAACGTCATGTTATCGCGGGTTATATCGCCTTCCTTGATTTTTTTCATGCCTTCGGACGACCATTTTTTCACATACACAGCGGTGCCGGATATCGGCGCCTTAACGTTCGCGCCCTCGACGATCTTCTTCAGTTCTCTCAGCTGGTATTTATTCGAGCGTATCTCTATGCCTTTTTTCTCCAGGTCGTATTTTAATTTCAGATGGCGCTTATTCAATTTGAACTCTTCCAGTTCGAAATCGAGTTTCGCCTTCTGCAGTTCCATGGACGATTTCGCAAGCTGGCTGGGAAGCGGCAGCGATTTTTCATAATCGTATTTATATTTCGCTACCTCGAGAGAGGCGCGAGATTTATTAAGTCTGACGCGGATCTTGCTGAGTTCGTTGGCGGAAATATATCCTTTTTTCGACATTTCCTTTTTGAGCTCGTATTCGTTTCCAATGCCTTTAAGGGCGTTTTCACACAGTTTGATCGATATTTCGAACTCCTTGCGCTTCTGCTTTTTAAGGGGCATGATAAGAATTTCATAATCGAGTGAAAGTATCTCCAGGTCTATTTTTTTGATCTTGATGTTATTTTCGAGCGAACGGATATCGGCCGCGGCGCGTTCTTCAATAATGCGCTTTTCCTTGTTGAGAACTTTTTCGCGAAGCTGCTTTTCCTTGTATTTGTCCTCGCGCTCCTTCACGTCGATGATGGCTACCTCATAACCTTTTTCGATAAAAGAGCCCTCGGGGACGATCTTATTTATTTTTCCCGAAAAATTTACGGATATGTTAGTTTTGGTGGACGGCGCGAGCTCGCCCATGTCTTTGATGAAATCGGCGATATTTCCTTTTTTGACCGCCGCGTATTCGCTCAAAGACTTCGCCGGCGGGACCGCTTCGGCCGCGGCGAATATCTTTTCGCCAGTAGCGAGCCCCGAAACTATTTCGATATTGAACAGATCGGAAGCGCCCGTCTCTACGCGCCGCAGCTCGCCGCCGGCCATCTTAACGAAATTTCCGGACATAAGCGCCTCGCGCGGGATCAAAAGCGCATCCTTTTTTTCGCCGAGCAGTATGCGCGCGTTCACCGACATGCCGGGTTTCAGATTCCGCTTCGCGGCTGAGGCGGATATCTTCGCTTTTACCAGGATATTACAGACGCGGTTGGCGTCGCTGTCGGAGACATTTGCTATATTCGCTATTTCATATATTTCGGCGGCGAGCGTCTGGCCCGGCATGGAGGTCAGGTGGAATTCGACCTTCTGGCCGATCTTCACCTTCGATATGTCGACCTCGTTCACCTTGAACTGCACGTCCATGGCTTCAAGCGAAGCGACGCTCATAAAGGCCCATCCCTGCCACACGTTTATTCCGACCTTTACCTTCTCGCGCTCGCCTTCGGTTATCCAGGTTTTGCCGTGGATAACGATGCCGTCGACCGACGCCTTCATCGATACGGAATCGATGATGGTCTCGAGGCGCGTTATGTTTTTTATAATATTGGAGAGCCTGTTTTTATTACCCTTCCTGATGGCCGCGCGCGAATTGAAAGAGACCTCATAGGCCTTGGCGGCGAGCTCCACCGACAGCGAGTCGCTTTTTATCTCGGTTTCCTTTTCGGCCAGCTGCTTGCTATCGGCGCCCCGCAGCAATTTTTCCAGGTTAAGTTTGACCGTTTCGCCGCTCTTCTTTTTGGCAAATATCTGCTGCTTGAGGTCGTTGATCTCCGCCTGCGAAATGAATCCGCGCGTTCTGAGCACCTCTTTTTCCGCCAGTTCGTTCTCCAGATTCTTAATTTCGACCTGTGCGTTTTCATATTCGTATTCGAGCTCTATCTTGCGGTCGTAATCGAGACCGTATTTAAGCTGGCGGTAAACGACCTTGTTCTTGTCCATATTGATCGACTCGTAAAGGCGCCTGTTACGCTTTTCTATTACTTTTTGCTCGTGTTCGTCCTCCCTGACCATAAGATCGATGTCTATCATCCTTTTGTTCATTTTAAGATCTTCGAGCTGGTCGTTAAGTTCGGCCGTCTCGAGTTTCGCTATCAGCTCGCCTTTTTTCACGTAATCGCCTTCGGGCCTGAGATATTCGATGATACCCGAGTGAAGTGCTGAAATTTCGGCCTTTTCGCGGGACTCTATCACGCCGTGAAGTTCGAGGCACATTTTCATTTCTTTAGGAGCGATCGTATAAAAGCCGTTTCCACTTGCATTTTCATTCACGCCGCCGGAGCACGAAAAGATCAGCGCGAGCGGAAATAGCGCGGCGGCCGCGGCGAGCAGTTTAAATATTAAAGTATATCTGAAAACGCTAAATTTTAGTTTCAACCGTATCAAGCCCTTTTTGCGGTATTAAAACCCTGAATTCGTCGTGCGGCGCGATGAAATAATAGTAGTCTTCGTCCTCGCCCGCCATCGAGAAATCGGCGCCCTGAGCGGGCGGCGGCGCATCCTTTTCGCCGGCCTTTTTTTTCAGAGCTTTTATATTTATGGCGCGCACGAACGGCGCCGCTATTGTGATATTGCCATCGGCGGCGAAATCTTTCGGCACCCTCGACGCGCCGCGGAGCGCCGCACAGATAATGCTGACGTCGGCCGACATGTTCGGCACGAGTTTAACCTCGGATGAGTCGTTGAAGTAGACCGTAACGTCGAATTCCTTGGGCCCTTTCGGGTCGCGTTCGTCCTTGAGTTTTGCGAGTTTCGAAACGGAATGCACGAAGCCGTTCAGCGCCTTTCCTGGCTGGCTGTTGAGCGTGATAAGCGCCTTCGCGCCTGCCTCGAATTTATCGATATTCTTTTCATTCACCTTGACTATGATCTTCATATTTTTCAGATCGACGATCTTGAGTATGTCCAGGCCTGACCATACTTCCATTCCGACGCGGGTTTTACCGATCCAGCTATTGGAGTATATAAGCGTTCCGGCGATAGGCGTGGTAACGCGCGCCTTGTCGATCATCGCCTGCGCCTGCGCCACTTTGTGTTTTTTTTCGTTGATATTTAGTTCCTTTTTTTCGCCCTCGATCTTATTGAGTTTCACGGCTGTGACGTACTCCTGGGCCGTGAGTTTCCGATCGAATTCTAGTTTGTCGACGCCGGTCTCGCTCTTTTTAACTTCTTCAGGCAGCGGAAGATCGCGCAGCATTTCGAGTTTGTTGTAATTCTGCTCGAGTTCAAGAATATTGCGCTGGTATTCGAGCTCGAGTTCGGCGAACTGGAAAGAACTTAAAAAGCCCTTTTTGAGCAGTTCCTCCTGCGATTTGAGTTTCGATTCGAAATTACTTATGAAAGCCCTGTTCTTTTCGATGCCGATATTGCTCACGGCGATCTCGATAGTGTCGGCGCCTTTTTTGATCACCCCGAGTTTGAACAGATTCACCTCGTACTGCAGGTCTTTTTTGGCGATCTCGACCTTCTTGGTCATCACCTCCAGCTCGTTCTGCATTTTAAAGTCGTCGAACTCGTTTTCGGAATTAGCGAGCTCCGTCTGCGCCCTGTTGAGATTGTCTTCGATTGCGCTGGTGTTCAGCTGACATATAACTTCGCCGGAACTGACGATGCCGCCCTCGGGGGCCAGTTTTTCGATACGCGCGCCCCAGATGCCGTCGGGCACGGTGACGCTAAGTTCGTTGATGCACTCGAGTTTTCCGGAAGTTTTCAGTTCGATGTTGTAGTCGGCCTTTTTTGCGCTGTACAGGCTTAATTCGTAAGGCATGGACGCCGCGCCACTGTCGCCCGCGATAAAATATGATAATATCTTCTGCGGATAGAACGAGCAGCCCGCGATAAGCAACATCGCCAGGCCCGCGGCTAAATATATTTTATTGACGTGTGCCGGGGTTTTGTTCATAAATCCTCTTCTACAGGTCTTTTCCCATGGCGAAATAGAACTTGCGGCACGCTGTCTTATGCTGGATGATAAGAGAGACCACGCTGCGTTTCGCGCTGGTAAGCTTATCCTGCGCGTCGCGCAGGTCGATGTTGGATATGAGGCCTTTCTGGAAACTTATCATTGAAAATTCGAAATTCTCGTAAGCCTGGCGCAGGCTTTTCGCTGCGATCTCATAGGCCTTCTCGAGGTATTCGATCCTGCGCAGCGCGTCGCGCTGCTCTATCAGAACGCCTTTCTGCGTTTCGTCGAGCGATATCTTCTTCAGCTCGTAGTTGTTCTTTTCTATCCACTCGCTGACCGCGTTTTCCTGGCGGCCGAGATTGAAGCGCCAGGTAAGCGACGACTCGAAGCCTTCCTCGCGAGCCGGGTTGTCATATTCGGTTTTCGAAATATTCAGGTTCAGCTTCGGCGCGGCGTTTTTTTTCGCCTTAAGATATCTGATGTGCGCCATCTCGAGCGCAACTCTTTCCGCTTCGACGTCTTCACGGACATATTTGCCGTCTTTGTTTGCGAGTATGCGTTCGATCTCGCCGGTGTCCATCTTCTCGAAAGTTATATTGTATTTCAGGGAGTTTTCGGCCGTTGACGAGCCGGCGGGCTCGTAACCGATCAGATCGAAGAACTGCTCTTTAAGGGTCTGGATATTCTGTTCCTGCTGCAGCAGTGAATTCTGGGCGTTGGCCAGGTTGACCTCGGCGTTGAGGTAGTCTATCTTGTTGGCCAGGCCCAGTTCGTACTTGGAACGCGCGTAGTCGAGCATCTCCTGCCAGCGCGTGCAGGAATTGGCCAATACCTTGCACTCTTCCATTGCCATTATAAGATCGTAGAACTGCCTTACCACTTTAAGTTTGAAACTCTCGCGGGCGTTGGCGTAACTGAGCAGGTCGCGGTTGAACGAAAGGCGGTTCAGATTGAGGTCTGAATTATCGAGACGCCTTAGGTCGAGCGACAGCGAATAACTTACGTTGCCGTCGCTATTGAGCTTCGTATTGTCGTTTTTGCTAACAGATAGATTCACGAGGTCCGCGACCTTCTGGCTGAGCGAATAATTGTAGTTATGATCATTATCCACGGAGACCGAAAAGTTCGGCTTATACGCGATTTCGTCTATTAAAAGAGCGTTTTCGCTGTTTTTGACATTCAGGTTTATTTTTTTTATGTCGCGCGAGCCGCTGAGCGCTATCTGGACTATACGCTCGTAATCGATGCCTTCGTTTGACAGAAGAACTTCAGGGGTGGTTTCGGCAGTGTAGAGCTCGTCGTTGCCCGCATTCTTATTCAAGCCGACCGCGGCGGTATCCGCGCCGTACTCTTCGCCGCCGTCATCGAAAAATTCGACGAAGGCGGGAGGCTCTTCGAGGCCCGCGGCCGTGACTGAAGACGGTTCAAATTTAGCCGAGACCAAAGCGAAGGCCGCCGGCAGAATAAAAAATAGAAATATTTTGCGGGATAATGCGGGGGTGATGATGCGCATTGAAAACGTGCTCCTTAAAAATAAAATGCCTCTAAATAAAAACGCCCGGCATGCGGCCGGAAAACACACCTGACGGCGTGAAGCAACGAAAATCATCCGGAATAATTCGCGACAAGGAACGGATTAACATTTAATAAGTAAGACTTGACTATTGATGGATCATAATGTAACATATTAAGTGATTATTTGTCAATAGGGAAATAGATAAGATGGAAGGTGAACGAATTGCATAACGCGGTAAAACGCCTCAGGCTGGTCATTGACAACATAGACTCCCTGCTGGTCAAGCTTTTGAGCAAGAGGCTTAAAACTTCAGCCGCTATCCAGAAACTCAAAAGTTCGGGCCTGTTCTTTTCGCCTTCCCGCGAAAAACAGATCTTATCGAAGTGCCCCGACCAAAGACTCGCCGACGTTTATATGGCGGTACTGCGCAACTCCAGGAAAGCGCCTGAAAACATCGAATGGCATTTCATCTCGGCCGGGAGCCCGAAAGCGGACGGCGCAGCCGTAGAATATTTCACAAAAATATTCGGCTGCGGTTTTAAGCTGAAAAAATCGAAAAGCGTAAAAGATCTGAAGACAGCTTCCGGAAAAGGCGCCGTCATAATATCCGCATCGCAGCGCGTCGAGGGCGATTACGAGGCCGCCGGCCTCGGAAAACTGTACATGTATTGCGAGTACCGGCTTAAAAAGCGGCACATTTTTTCATTTTATTCGAACGTCCCGCCCGCGTTCGAATCGGACCTTAACGTCACGATCAGTCTTTGAAGTAAAGCATCGCTTTAACGTTCCTTAAAAGATACGGGAATTTGGGGTTTTCAACGTAGAGCGTTATGATGTTGGCGCCGTTCTTCGAAAGATTGGTCACGTCGAATTCTGTCGAGTCGAGTTTATTGCCGAGTTTTACCGCGTCGTAGTTCACTTTTTTCTCGTTAACCTCTATCAGGATGGGCGCGGCCGACAGAAACCGGTCTTTTTTTACCAGCCTGTGGCTGAATATCAGCTTCACCTTTTCGGGAAATTTTTTAATATTGAATGTAAACGAAACCGTCGCGTTTCTGTCCTTCGAGCCGGCCATAAGGTACGACCCGGTGCCGTCGGCGGTTATGAATTTGAATGTATCGTTCAAAAGGCACGCCATATCGCCGGCCGCGGCGCCGGTTGAAAAATCGGCCTCGAGTATGGAGCAGTTGATATCCTGCACGGCGGGGCCCGCCGGATTTTTATCGCCCGCGATGGCGGGTGAGGCAGAGACTTCAGGCGCGACAGAAGATGATTTCAAAACAGGATCCGGCGCCTGGCCGCCGTCATAAACGGGAGCTTCGGGTCCCGATTCCCCGGCCGGAGCGCCTTCGCTTTTCACAGCGGCGTCCGACGCTTCGTTCTTCGCGAGCATTTCGCTTCTCACGCAGCTGTCGTATGACACCCACAGAAGTTCGTTCGACGGGTCTTTCTGAAGCGCGTCCTTCAGAGTCTTTTTGGCCTCGGCGAATTTACGGCCGTTCATGAGCGCCATCGCCTCTCGCAGCGCTTCGTCGGGCGTATCGGCCGCGGCGGCGAGGCCCGACGCGACCGATAAAAAGAAAACAAACAATAACGAATAAAGTAAAACTTGATACAACGCTGCGATTTTTATATTTTTTTTCTTACGCATAAAATCATCTCTTTCTTTATAATCTTCACGCCGGTTTTTATCTGCCGCCGGAAAGTTTTTGGATATACGGATCCAGCTCGGCCGCATATGAAGGGTCGCGCTCGACGGCCGCCCTGAATTCTTTAACCGCCAGGGCTTTATCACCTTTCATGTCGTAAATAATGCCGAGATTGTAATACGCGCGGGCGTCTGAGGGTTTAGCGGTCCTGATCTTTATAAGCCTGGCCTCGGCTATTGCGAGTTTTCCGGCCTCCGCCTCCATTATGGCGAGATTGAGCGACGCGTCGTAATGCGCGGGATTGATTTCGAGCGCTTTATTATAATTTTCCAGCGCGCTTTTTACGTCTTTAACGCTTTCGTAATAAGTGGCCAGATTAAAAAAGGCCGTTTCGTTCTTCGGATTGATTGCGGCCGCCGTCAGGGCGCATTTTATGGCTTCGGCGGCGTTTCCGGTATTGAAATATGCGTTACCCAGGTTATTATGAAGCCTGTCGTGGACGGGGTGCGCCGAAAGTCCGCGTTTGCACACGTCAATGGTCTCGGCGTATTTCTTTTGCGCCAGATATATATTCGACAGATTGTAATAAGCCTCGAAACGGCCGGGTTCGAGCGCGGCGGCCTGCTGCAGGTACAGCAGCGCTTCGTCAGCGCGCCCCATATCGTCAAGAGCGATGCCGGCGTTGAGCTTCGATGCGTAATGGCGCGGCTCCGCCGCTACGGCCTTCAGATAAAGTTCCAGCGCGCGCGCGTTTTCTTTCTTATATTGAAAGGCGAGGCCGGTGTTGTAAAGCGCGTCAACATCATTCGGCCTTAATTTAAGGGCCTTTTCGTATTCGGCTATCGACTCGTTATATTTCTCCTTCGAGAACAGATCGAGGCCGGATTTCATGTAAAACTCGAACGAGCCCGGCTTGATCTCGGCAGCGGCGGGCTTATCGGCTTCTGGCGGCGCGGCGAATGAATTCGACCAGTCGTTAGCCGATATCATAAAAAGCAGAACTGCGAGAAAAATTATTTTTATATTCAAGCGCCCCTCCATAATTTTAAAAAAGTCACTTTGATTTATCTGTCGTTTAATCTTATCAAATCTTGAAACTATTGTCAATAAGATTAGCCCGCATATTATTTCTTGACAACGCAGGCCGTAAAATATATAATTATCTGTCATGAAGCAGTTTATAATACTGGCCAGGTACAGTTCCATCGAGATCATCAACACGCTTTTTCGCGACAAAAGGCGGGGGGCGTTCATAATTCTTATTATAATGCTGCCATTCATGATAATCGGCTCGGCTGTCTCGTCAGCGGAACTTTTCAAAAACATCGCGAAATTCTTTCCCGCCGATATTCTCCTGAATTTTTTCGCTTTCATGCTGTTCATTCTTTTCGGCTTCACCGCTTCTACCAACCTCTTTGTGACGATGAAATCGGTTTTCAACTCTACCTTCATAGAAATGCTCGCGCCGCTTCCCATCAAAACGCCTGCGCTTTTCGCCGCCAAAATTTTCGAAATGCTGTTTTTGAATTATTTCGATCTCGCTTTCTGCCTGCCCGCTTTTTTCGCGGTAGCCTGGATGCTCGGCGGCGGCGCACTCATTTTTCTGGCGGCCGCCTCGCTTTTCATTTTTGTCGAAACGCTCGTATGCATGGCCGTTCTATCGCTGACGCTATTTCTGGCGCGGACCTTTTCAAAGCGGATAGCGGAATTTATCACATGGTGCCTGAGCGTTTTTTTCGTGATCGCATTTATTATGGTGCAGAACTATCCTTCTAAAATAATCCGCATGCAGCCGGCGCGCCTCCAGGAAATCTTTTCAGTGTTCGACAACGCGGTTTTCGATTTTTTGCCTACTAAATGGCTTATCAACATCATATACGGGCTGTCTTCGGGCGACTACGGCCTCGCGCTTTTCAATTTAGCGGTGTTGGCCGCACTGGGCGCCGGTCTTCTTTTTGTTTCATACCGGTTCTTCGCGGCCGGTTTCCGCCTCGGCGTAGAAGCGCAGAACTCCGTCGTGAAAGTAAAAGCGCCCGCCGGAAGTTTTTCCTACAAAAGTTCTTCACGCATGCTGGCTCTGCTTCGAAAAGAATTCTACTGCGTCGTCAGGAACACCCAGATAATATATTCTCTTCTGATAATGCCCGTCATTTTCTTTATTTTCACTTACCTGGAAATTTCGTTTGGAAACATGGGCGCGTTCACCTTCATGATATTCACATCTTACGTAACGGCTACGAATTCGACGCTTCTGGCTTTCGGCATGGAAGGCGGCGCGATAATGGTGTATAAAACCCTTCCTTTATCGATAGATAAAATATTCTGGGTCAAGTTCATCGTCTACTTTTCGCTCAACGCCGCCGCCGGCGCCGCCTGTTTTATCTTCGCGCTCAGTATGTCTAAGATACCGGCTTTCATCAATCCTTACATTTTCTTTCCCGCTTTTATGTTCGGCCTTTTCTGGCTCAACCTCTTCGTCTGCGATTTCGGATTTTACTTCGCCAACTATAAATCGGACGGCAAGATCAAAAACGCCGTCCGCATGGAAGGCACCTTCTGGATGATAGCGGTCGTTTTCACGGTGGTCGCAGCTGTAGTCACTTCGATTTACAGAATGGAAATGACGCCGGTTTATCTTGCGGCGGCCGCCCTGATGGCCGTGCAGGCCGCGCTGCATTATATGGCTTTGCAAAATTATAATAAAGGGGAGTTTTAATTGATAGAAGCGATATCCCTTTCTAAAAGCTACTCCGGCTTCAAGGCCGTAAGCGAACTTGGCTTCAGGGTCGACGACGGCGTCATGTACGCCTTTCTGGGTCCGAACGGCGCCGGCAAGACCACCACCATAAAAATGCTCACCGGCATTCTCACGCCCGATTCCGGCGACGCGCTGATCAACGGAATTTCGATAACGAAGGACCCGGTCGCCGCGAAGCGCAACTGCGGCTATCTTCCAGACGTTCCCATGCTCTTCGAAAAGCTCACCGGGCGACAATATTTGAATTTCATGATGGACATTTTCGAGATTCCCGCCGCCAGCAGGCGTGAACGGACCGAAAAACTTATCGAGTCTTTTGAGCTGGGCCCCCACATAGACTCTCTTATCGAAAGTTACTCTCTGGGCACCAAGAAAAAAATCGGAATAGTCGCGGCCTGCTGCCATAAACCTCCGGTCCTGTTCCTCGACGAACCGACCTCCGGCCTGGACCCTCAATCGGTCCGCGCCCTGAAGGATACTCTCAAGGAAATGACGGGGCGCGGCGTCACCGTCTTTTTTTCGACTCACATCCTCGAAGTCGCCGAAAAAATCTGCGACCGGGTCGCGATAATCGGCGGCGGCCGGCTGGTGGCCGAAGGAAGCGTCGCGCAGATCCGCGCGGGCCTTAACGCGCCAGGCGACGGGCATGACGATCCGAAATCGCTCGAAGACATCTTCCTGGAACTGACCGCCCGAAATCCCGTGCAGGGCGAATCATCCGTGCCGGGCTAGCCACGCGCCGCCCAGATTTTAAACGCCATTTTTTCAGCGCTTCATCCGTTAATTTTGATTTGACTTTATCTCCCTTATATGATATATTTAATAAAAAATAAATATAACTATAGGGGATATTTTATGTTCAAGTTTAATTCAGGCATGGGATATAAAAATAAATTCGCCTTATTGCTGGCTATCGCTCTGATATTCACGTTCATTTTTTCTGCGGCGGCCTCGGCCCGCGAACTCAGGCTCGGCGCTTACAAATATCTTTCCGACAGCGACATGAAAAAATTGCTTCAGCCTTTCGTGGCGTTTCTCGCCAAATCGCTGAACGCGCCGGTAAAGCTCTACATAACCTCTACATATTCAGAACTTTCACAGCGCTTCATATCCGGCGAACTCGACATGGCAATCATCCCGCCTTACGCGTACGTGAAACTCGCCGCCAAAATAAAACTGAAACTTCTGGCGTCGATGAAACTCGAAGGCAATTATTATTATAACGGCGTCATAGCCGCAAAAAAAGAGTCGGCGATAAACTCGCTGTCTGATTTCAAAGGAAAAAAATTCGCCTACGTATCTCCCGACAGCGCTTCAGGCTATCTCTATCCGCGCATTTTATTCAGAAAATCGAACCTGAACCCCGACAAGCTCTTCGCCGAAACACGCTTCACAGGCTCACATTTCGACTCGGTAAAGGCGCTGGTCAGCGGCGAAGTCGACGGCATCGCGGTATTCAAAGATTCGGTAAGTTTCGCTAAAATCCAGGGACTCGAAGTATCCGGCCTCAAAATCGTCTCGCAGACCGAGAATATACCTCACGAGGCCTTCGTCGCACAGCACAACATGAACGACGCTTTCGCTCAGAAGATCCAGAAGGCCCTGACCGAATTCAAATACGACCCGAAAGACCTCAACTCGATAAGCCTGTCGAATAAAAACGTCTTTAAAATGGACGGCTGGGTGGCGGGGACCGATTCCCTTTACGACCCGGTGCGCGAGGCTCAGAAAATATTTCCTGAAAGCGATTCCGCCTTCGATCAGACCGCCGACAATTCCACCGTCACTATAGGCTTCTATCCACGCTCAGACGTAGATTCGACGATAAAGTCCTTTCAGCCGCTTATCGAATATCTGCAGAAAGAGACGGGTCTGAATTTCAAACTCGCCTTCTCGCCCAATTATCTGGACGTCGGCAATCAGCTCCTGGAGGGCAATTACAAACTTTCCATTCTCACACCAGTGGCTCTTGTCATGGCCGAGAACAAGTCCAACATCCAGCTGATGCCTCTTCTGCAGAGAACTATCGCCGGTAAAACCACTTATTCCGGCGTAATAATATGCAAAAACAACCCGAAACTCAACACCCTCAACGACCTCAAAGACGGGGTATTCGCCTTCACCGAACCGGACTCGATCTCCGGCCGGCTTTATCCGCTCGGAATATTCAAAAAAAACAATATACATCTCAAGACCTTTTTCAAAAAAACCTATTACGCCGGATGCCCGAAAAGCGCTCTTGGCGACGTCATAAGCGGTCGCGCCGACGCCTGCGCCTGCACGGAGCACGAATTCGAAACGCTCGTGACCGACCCCGCCGTAAAAGCCACGCTGAAGGTCCTGTATTCGACGCCGCCCATTCCGTCCGAATACTGGACGGTCCTCGGCACGCTCGACGAAAAACTCAAAAACAAAATAAAGGACGCGCTCACGAAACTCAACGGCGATAAACAGCTTAAAGATAAGGTGCTCGGCGCCATATTTTACGACGGTTTTTCACAGCCTTCCAGCGACGGCGTGAACGAACTCAAAGAAATTTTAAAACTCATCATGTAGTTTTTATAATTATAATTTAATCGACAAGGAGTTTTTTATGAAATCGTTCAAATTTTACGCGGCTCTTGCAATTGTTTCGATTCTTCTTATAACCGCGGCGTCTTATGCCACCAGCGGCGAGCCTCTCGCCACCATCACAAAGATCAAAGGCGCTCCTCAGATAATAAAAGCCGCCACGGCTCAAACTGTCGCGATCAAAATGGGCGAGACCGTCGAAATGGGCGATACGATAGTAACCGACGCCGATTCCAGAGCGACACTTATCTTCAATGACGGCGAAATAAGGGTCATCACCTCCGGCTCGAACGTAAAATTCAGCGAAGGCGACAAGCACGAACAGCTCACCAGCATTGCGAAAGTTACAGCGACGCTTGCCGACGCCGTGAACGCTAAAAACCTCGAAAAAACTTTTGAATCCGTCACCGGCGCAAAACTTTCGATGAGCGGCGGCGCCGAAAGACCCAAAAAGGCTGCTGAAGTCAAATCGGTCCCCGGCGGGACCAGCGCGGCAGACGATAAGGGCACCTCCTACAGAAATAAAGAGCTCGATATAAATATGGCCGAACCCCAGACCGTTAAAGAGGAAGTGTCGGCTTCCGCGGGTGCACCGTCTTCTGCGGACGTGCCTGAAACTTCAGGAAATTTAACGTCCGCTCCCATTCCCACCCTGCCGCCGGCCTCGGTGCCTTCAGAGCCGGCCGGAAAATCGTCAGCTTCAGTTTTGCAAGACATTCAGGTGTCTGAACCTTCGAGCGCCAATGCACCGGCCGTTCCTGAAAGACTGGACGACGAAGGCGTCGCAAAGGCAAGAGCCGAATTTAAGCCCCATCCCAAAGCAGTTACGCGCGAATCACAGGCAGCCGTCCTGAAACAATGGGGTTACTGGTTCGACGATGAAAATTCCGCGGCATGGAACCTTCTGATACCCGAACGCATTCTTAAAAGTTCCGAAAAGATCAGTTTCAAATCGGCTACTTCCAGCCAGGAGCTGAAAAACACGGGGTCAAAAGTAGCTATATCCGACCACGGCACGGGTCCGCTCACTCTTGTGGTCATCTTCACTAATAAACAAGGGAAAATGGCGTCTCTGCGCGCCGAACTGAAAATCGACAACGCCGCTAAAAATAAAGTCATCGAAGAAATAAATAAGATCGAGGGCCTTAAAGCCGATGATCTGGAAACTTATCTATACGTCAAAGCTTCCATATTCAAGCAGAACAAGTTCTATCTCGCCGCCCTTGCAGCGCTCGACCAGCTCGAAAAACTACAGCCGCAGGTTAAAATGCCGCACGCGTTGAAATCGAAAGCCATAATATATCATGAAATGGGCGAGACCGAACTTATGAAAGCCGCCATTGAAGCTCTTAAACATTAAAACCTTTGAAGTAAATGAAATTTTCTAAAAAATATAACAAATTCAAGGTCACGCGGGCGTTCCTCGCTCTGGCGCTTACGCTCGCGGCCGCACTGTGCTATCTTCTGGCCGGCAATTTAATATTCGGCCGCGCTATCGACTATAAATGGCGCGATATGCTATTTTCGATGCGCGGGCCTGAACCGCCCGACGATAATATAGTGATCTGCTCTCTGGACGAGGAGTCGTTCGAAGTACTCGAACAGGAACTGCCTTTTTCGCCCCGAACATATATCAGGTTTTTTGAAAATTTGAAAAAACTCGACGTCAAGGTCGTCGGGCTTGATTTCATTCTCTACGAGTTTTACAAAAGCGATCCCGATACCGACGACGTGGCCCTCAAGGCCTCGCTCAACAATCTCGACACGGTGGTATTCGCCTCGAAGATCGAGAACTACTTTAAAAAACAGAGGCTCGGCACCGCCGAGATCAATATCATCAGCTCGAAGCATAAAACTTCCAACCGGTATTTCGCCGAAACCGGCGTGACGGGCCTTATCAATTCAAGCATCAACTTCGACGGCGTTAAAAGAAGTTCGCAGCTCAGGTTTTATTCCAACGGCAAATATTACGACACCTTCGCATTGAAACTCTACGAAAGTTTCATCAGCGGCCTTTCCCCCGATAAAGCGGCTTTGTATAAAACGACATCTGAAATAACCGCCGGTCATAACGAATTCATCATCGATTACGCCGGCGGCCCTAAACATTTCAACGAGATACCTTTCTACGCGGTCGTCGAAATGCCTGACTCGTCGGTCGAGAAACTGCGCAAAAAGTATGAAAATAAGATCGTCATCGTCGGCCCGACCTATTATGAAAGTCATGACTTTTTCAACGTGCCGTTTTCCAATACCCGCTACGTGAAGGGATTTCAGAGCATGGCCGGGGTCGAGATAATCGCGAACACGCTGCACACGCTGCTAAAGAATAATTTCATAGAAGTTCTGGGCAGCAGGCCGTACGATGTGCTGTTTTTTATAACCGCAGTCCTTACGGCGGCGACATTCACTTTCGTGCGCGGCTCGATGTCCGGAGCAGTTCTGGCCCTGGCGTATTCGTCAGGGATCCTCTGGCTTTCAATCGACGCTTTTATAAAACATAAAATAATAATAGATATTTTTGCACTCGTCTTTCTTATATTCGCCGTTTATTTCTGCGCCAATATCGTCAAGGTGTTCGTCGTGGAAGGCGAAAAAAGGCACATCAAAACCACTCTGGGCCGCTATATGAGCTCGAGCGTCGTTGATAAGGTATTAAACCAGGCTGACGGCGTTAATCTTTCGGGCGAATCGGTTCAGGTCGCGGTCATGTTCGCCGATATCAGAAATTTTACGAGCCTGTCCGAAAAACTTAGCGCCGAGCAGACTGTGCACACGCTGAATTTGTTCTTTAAAAAGATGGTCGACATAGTATTTTCAAACGAAGGTACGCTCGATAAATATATCGGCGACTGTCTGATGGTGGTTTTCGGCGCGCCCAAAACGATTAAAAACCCGGCATCCGCCGCGCTGAAATGCGCCATGGAAATGCAGAAAGCGACTATCGCGCTCGGGCGAGAAAAAGAGATAGTCGATCTTAACTTCAATTTCGGCATCGGAATCGGCATAAGTTTCGGTAAATGCGTCGTCGGCAATATCGGCTCTGAAAAAAGAATGGAATACACCGCGATCGGCGACGTCGTAAACACGTCGTCGCGCATACAGAACCTCGCCGGCGAAGGCGAGATCGTCATAAACGGCGCGGCTTACGATACGCTCGCCGCCGAGGGCGATGCGGGCCTCGCGGACGTTCTGCTCGGCGCGGTTAAAATAGATTCCGTAAGCCTCAAGGGCAAGGAAGAAAAGGTCGATATTTATAAGATTAAAATAATATAACAAATTTTTAAGGTCCTTATGTTATTGAATGGATAGCAATTAGCGGGTGCCGGAAATTTTTCCGTCACCCTATAAACCTTTTATTTATGCATACGAAACAAATAAGAACTAATTTAAAATGAAAAAATAATAAAACGCAGGAGGTTCATAATTGAATAACAATTTCGACGCTTTAAAAAAGCGCGCAAACTCGATCAGAAAAAATATACTCCGGGCCGTCTTCGGGGCCAATTCAGGCCACCCGGGCGGATCGCTCTCATCGGCGGATATCATGTCGGTGCTTTATTTCAACCATCTCAAGCACGATCCGAAAGATCCGTGGAACGAAAACCGTGACCGCGTGATATTTTCAAAAGGCCACGCGTCACCGCTCCTTTATTCGGTCCTCGCCGAAACGGGCTATATAGACGCGGCGGAGCTCGACACTTTCCGCAGGCTGCATTCAAAGCTGCAGGGGCATCCGGTCTATCATAAATGCCCCGGAGTAGAGGCTACGGGCGGACCGCTCGGCCAGGGCTTCTCCTTCTCCATCGGCATGGCGCTCGGCCTTAAATTATCAAAAAGCGCTTCCCGTATTTATACGCTGCTCGGCGACGGCGAATGCCAGGAAGGCCTCGTATGGGAGGCCGCGATGTCCGCCGGGCACTACAAGCTCGACAATCTCTGCGTGATCCTCGATTATAACGGACTTCAGATCGACGGCGAGGTCGAAAAGATCATGGGCGTAGCGCCCATAGCCGACAAATTCAGGGCCTTCAACTTCAACGTCATCGAGATCGACGGCCACGACTACCAGTCTATCGATTCCGCCTTCGGACTCGCCGGAGCGAAAAAGGGCAAACCCACGATGGTCGTCGCGCACACGGTCAAGGGAAAAGGCGTGTCGTTCATGGAAAACAACTACACCTGGCACGGCAAGGCGCCAAATAAAGAACAGTACGAACAGGCGATAGCCGAACTCGAGAAAGCGGAGGTTAAATAAGATGGCTGAATTTAAAGCGACAAGAAACGGATACGGCGAGGCGCTCGTCGAATTAGGCGCTAAAAACCCGAAGGTCGTAGTGCTCGACGCGGACCTTTCGAAATCGACCATGACATATATGTTCGGCGAAAAATACCCAGAACGCTTTTTCAACATGGGAATAGCCGAACAGAATTTAATGGGCACGGCGGCGGGCCTTTCGGCGGCGGGCTATGTTCCCTTCGCTTCGAGTTTCGGCATATTCGCGTCAGGACGCGCTTACGAGCAGATCAGAAACATAATCTGCTACGCGAAACTCAACGTTAAAATAGGCGGCACGCACGGCGGGATAACCGTCGGCGAAGACGGCGCCACTCACCAGGGCCTCGAAGAGATCGCTCTCATGCGCGTCATTCCCAATATGTGCGTAATAGTGCCGGCCGATTTCAACGAAGCGAAAGCGGCCACCGTAGCTGCCTGTGAATATAACGGCCCCGTATATCTCAGACTCGGCCGCGACAAGGTCGAAACGATCACCGACTACTCGAAACAGTCTTTCGAAATAGGCAAAGGTTATCTTCTGGCCGACGGCGCCGACGTCACTATCATTGCTACCGGGCTTATGAGCGCGCTCGCACTCCATGCAAGGACGGCGCTCGCAGCAAAAGGCGTATCGGCGGCGGTCATCCATCTTCCGACCGTGAAACCGCTCGATACAAAGCTGATCTACGAATACGCACAAAAAACGCGCGCTATCGTTACCTGCGAAGAACATCAGATTGCCTGCGGCATGGGCTCGGCGGTCTGCGAATTCCTGGCGCAGAATATCCCGACTCCCGTCAAAATGGTCGGCATTAAAGACGTATTCGGCGAAAGCGGCACGCCCAAAGAACTGCTCGAAGCCTATGGCCTGAACGCGAACGGCATAGCAGAAGCAGCCGGCGAAGTCCTCACGATGAAAAAATGAAAAATAAAAAAAGTGCTGTGTAAAGTATGAAAGCCATTGCGCTGCTTACCATTTCTAATGTGTTCATGACCTTTGCCTGGTACGGCCATTTAAAATATAAAACTTCGCCGCTTTGGACCGCGATACTCGTCAGCTGGCTGATCGCATTCGTCGAGTACTGCTTCCAGGTGCCGGCGAACCGCATCGGAAGCGCGGAGTATTCCACCGCGCAGCTGAAAACAATGCAGGAAGTCATCACGCTCATCGTATTCGCCATTTTTTCAGTGCTTTATTTAAAGGAAGAATTCAAATGGAACTACCTCGTCGGATTCGCTTTCATGATCGGCGCCGTATTTTTCGTATTTAAAAAATGGTAGGAATTTTATAAGTTAAGGGCATTAAATAATATTGGAGAGGATATGTATAAACCCCTGCTGGTCACGGCCGTCGTTTTTTTTATTGCGTTGCTGAATACAAACTTGTCCTTTGCGCAAGGCGTAGATTATTCCAATATTAAAGGCAGGGTCATAATGCTCGATCCGGGCCATGGCGGCGACGATTCCGGCGCGATCCGGCACGGCGTCAAAGAATCGTATCTTAATCTGGCGGTCGCGCTTAATCTTAAAAAATATCTCGAGATCCTCGGTGCTAAAGTCATTATGACCCGCGACGAAGACCGAGCCGTACCGCTTAACGCAAGATACGACGAAACGGCAAATGCCTCGCCCGACCTTTTCGTTTCTCTTCACCACAACGATGCATCAGACGGCTTTTATCAGAAACCCGACTTTAAAAATTACACCGAGGTCTATTTCAGCGCGCTCTACGACGGCGGCCTGGAAAATATCAATTCCGGCCTCAGCTTCTACGAGGCGTTCCGGAAATTACACGGCGTCGGATCGGTCAAATTAAAACCCGGATATTTCAAGGTGATCAGAAATAAAAAAGTGCCTTCGATACTGATGGAACCCTTTTTCATGGGCGAAGAAAAACTGGTCAGAAGGGCCGCGTATCCCTCTTACGCCCGCCACGAAGCGCTTGTTTATTTAAGGGCCGCGGCAGATTATTTTAATAAAATGAAGGGCGACGCCCGCGAAAACGCCGCGGTTCAGACCGCCGCGATACCGTCTTTAGATGCATTATCACTAGAGACTTTCGACGTTTTTTTGAATTCCGCCACGAATGAAGCGTTTTTGAAAACAGCCGAAGAGCTTCTCAATATAGCCGGCATTAAAGCGGTTTCCAACGGAGATAATTTTTTAGACGATAAAAACATCAGCGCGCATTATATATCAAAACTTATGACCATAAAAGACTATTTTGAACCAGACATGTTTTCCGGCTATATAGAAGCGATCCGATCCAACTCGGTCGGGGCGAAGGTCCATGTCTCGCTTTCATTCGACCGTTCGCGGCCGTCCGCCGCGTATGCTTATTACAGAAGCGATAACGGAAAAAAACTCTGCGAAAAACTTATCGAAAATTTCAAAACTGCGGGAATAAACCTTGAATTTAAACCCGACTCTTTCTACGTTCTCTCGTCAACATCGGCCGTGACGGCCGTGATCAACATCAACCCCGATACCGCCGGCTTAGATACGGCGGCAGGCAGGCATAACATGTTTAAAGTCAACATGGCCGTGTATTCCGCGATAAAAGGCTATCTCGCGAAAAAATAATCAGGTCCGCGAACCTGTTAGTGAATTTATCCGGATTTTTCCAGAACTTCGATTCTCTGTTTATACTCGTGATCGGGCGTTTTCAGATAAAGTTTTTTATAAATCCGGAGCGCCGCTTTTTTATGGAATGCTTTTTTATCGTCCGCCACGGCGGAATACATTCGATAAAGCTCGAAATTCAGCGACGCCGAGTTCACTGTATTTTTCTCGGCCGCAAGCATATCAGCGATCGAACTTATTAAATTATACTTTTCTTTTATGCCGCCGCGGTCTTCGAATTTTATTTTCGAGCCGAGCAGTTTCGCCTTGAACATATACTCGTGATTATGTGCTGCTCTGGCGGTTTTAAGAGAATCATTACAGAATTTAGCGGCTTCGTTGAATCTTTTCATATCATAGAGCAATTCAGCCATACAGTGCTGGCTCTGGCAGAGATAAAACGGCGAGTTGATCTCTGTTTTAATGCGTATCGCCTCTTTCAGGCATGCTTCGCTTTTTTCAAAATTCTCCAGTATCCGGTGCACCTCGCCTGTATTTCCGGTCGCGATCGCCATGCCGTACCTGTCGCCGATCTCCTTTGATATTCGCAGATGCTCTTCGAAAAATCCAAGCGATCTTTTATACCTGCCTTCCAGAAAATGAATGACGCCGATATTGCCGACCGCGACTCCCACGCTGGAGAGGTTTCCAAGCAGGGAAGCGATCTTTTTCTGCCGCCTGTAGCATTTAAGCGCGTCAGCAAAGCGGCCGTTTACGAGATGAACCGTTCCCATGTTTCCGATAGCGGCCGATATAGTTCGTTTTTCGCCGAGTTTTTCGGAGATCTTCAGCTGTTTTTCATAACATTTCATCGCGCGGGCGTTTTTTCCAAGCCTGAAATAGATCACGCCAAGGTTTCCGACCGCATGCGATACGCCGATACTATCGCCGCGCCTGCGGCATATCGCCAGTTTCCTGTTGAAGCATTCGATGGACCGGTCGAGCTCGCTGACGCTTAAATATATGTAGCCCATGTGGCCTGCGACTTTCGACACGCCGTGGGCGTCCCTTATGCGTTCATATAATTCGAGCGATCTGAAAAGAAATTTGAGCGAGCCCCTGAAATCGCCCTTGCAGGATGCTATTATGCCGCGATATAGATAAGCGTTCGCGACGCGTTTAGTGTCACGCAGCCTTAACGATAATTTTAAAACTTCGCGGAAAATTTTCTCCGCCTCGTTCCACTCGCCGGTAACCTCTAGAATTTTTCCTCTGGCGCAGAGTATTTCTTCTTTTTTTTCAATATAATCACGGTCGAAATTCTTATTCTTCCGGCACGGAAGTGGCTTTCGCTTATCCAACAGTTTTAAAAGCCGGTCGTAAAACGCCGCCGCCGTTTCGTTGTGATAGTTTTTAACGGCTTGTTCGGCGGCCTTTTGCAGGTATCGTTCAGCTTTAGCGTAATTTTCGGCGCTTTCATAATGATTGGCGAGTTCGTCGAAACGGCCGCTCAAATTATCGTGGTAAAGACTCTCTATGGCTTCCCCCGCCAGTCCGTGCAAAACGCGCAGATGCTTTTTCAGCTGCATCGAATATATGCTTTCCCGGATCAGCGAGTGCCTGAAGATATATTCCATCTCGGAAAGCGTTTCCCACAACAACTGCCTTTCGCCCTCGCCGAGCTGCATCTGGAGTTCGCCGCTTCCGCCCGCGTTTGATCCGGCGAGCATCGCCAGCAAAATATTCACCGAGAATGTATTGCCGAGAACCGAAGCGGTCCTCGCGGTCTCTTTAAGTTTAAATGCGAGCCGGTCGAGCCTTGCGACGATGATCGAACTGATGGCGGTGGGGATCTCGAAGCCGGCACGGGACAGCTTGAATTTTGCGTCAAAGAGGGAGTTTTCCTTTAAATAATTCACTATCTGTTCTATATAAAAAGGATTCCCGCCGCTGCGCTCGAAAATAAAATCGAGCGTTTTTTTCGGGACCGGCTCCTTCGCGTTACCGCCTATCGACGCCGCGGCCATCGAACGCGCGGAAAGGCCGTCAAGGCTGTTAATGGCGACACGCTTTTCCGCTGCGTCTTTAAGGCCGAATGAAAAGCGTCCGCCGTCGTCGTTATAACGGCACTGCGATATAATTATGAACGGATATAGCTCGACGTTGCGGGTAAGTATTTTCAAAAGCGCGATTGAATCTTTATCTATCCAGTGGCCGTCCTCTATTTCGACGACAACCGGCCTGAAGCCGCATTCGGCCTTGATAAGGGCCTTTATCGCATAGATGGTGTTATTATAGCGCGCCGCGGGGGCGGATGAAGCGCATCTGGAATTTTTCCGGTGCACTCCGATAAGCGCACCCAGAAATGAAGACAGGCTGGAAAGTTCCGCGGCGAGTTCGGAATCGCGGGTCTTTTCGATCAGAGCGTTCAATTTGTTTTCGAAGGCCGTCACGTCTGGCGAGGCGTTTTGATCGAAATAATTTTTAAGGAAATAAACGAAAGGATTGAAACTTTTCTGCAGGATAGCGTCGCATGGCATATGAAACCAGCCATAGCGGCGGCCGGTCATTTCGCGTTTCAGTTCCGCGCCGAAACGGGTTTTACCCGAACCGGCGGCGCCGTCGATATAAACCACTCCCGCGAATTTTTTATCTTCGAGCGGAGCGAAATATTTTAAAGCGAGCTCCAGCTCTTTTTCGCGGCCGAAAATTTTTGCGGTCGCCGCTAAGCCGCTCTGAGGGCCTTTACGGCCGCCAAGTTTGTAAATCGGGATCTTTTCTTCGATACCCTTGAATTTCATTTCCAGCGTCGGCGAGATTTCGAAGGCGTTCCCTATATTTTCGCGGAATTTATCTTCGATCCATAACTCGCCCCGGCCGGCGGCCGCGGCCATACGCGCCGAAAGATTCACCGCCGGGCCAAGAGCGCTATATTCGCAGCGCTTAGCGCTTCCGACGAACCCGGCGAAGACGGTTCCGAAAGCGAGCGCGGCCTTAAGCGGGAAAAGCTCGCCGTTATCGGAGATCGCTATAATATTTTGAGCGAACGACGCGGCGCGATCGAATAACCTGTCACGGCCTCTGGGCGCGCCAAAGATCACTAAAATAATGCCGCCTTTATCGCCGAAATCGAGGCAGCCGAAATAACCACCGTAACGGCAGGACATCGCGACCAATTTATTCACATGATCCGAGATATTTCCGCGAGGCTCGAATGAAATGAAGCATGAAACTATATCTCTGAATTCGCCTGAAGCCTTGAGATTTAAAACCGCCGCTGGCGCGAATTTTTCGATGATCGCGCGATCGATCTTTCCGACCGCCTTTTGCGGGATGCCGCCGGCCGCGACGAATCCATCCGGCTCCAGCAGATAATATCCGCTGCTTTTTTCGCGCGAAACGATCCCGGAAGATATCCGTGAGATGAATTCGCGATCGGCCACCGTTTCGCCGGGAATGCAAAAGCGCTCGCAAACAGCCGCCGCGCTTACCGCACCGCCGCTGAAATAATACGCATTCTGCGTTTCGTTCCCTATTATTCCCCAGTCGACCGCGCCCGCCGACAAGCCTGTTTTGACATTCAATTTAAAGCGGCCGAATTTAGTTTCTATATCGCCAGCGCGCCTGAAAGTGTCTTTAATTTCGAACGCGCAGCGGGCGGCGTCAAATGCCGCAGCACACGTGGAATTATCGTTCGCATAGATAAAAACCGCGCTGAGCGCGTCGCCCGCAAAAACCGTCACGAAACCGTTATAGCCGTATATGGCGTCGATGACCGGACCGAAGATCCGGTTGAGGATATCGCCGAGAATTTCAGTGCCTTCCCTGCCGTTTTTGATGAGAGCGCCGGTCATGGGAGTAAAGCCGGATATGTCCATAAACATCGTAACGGCATAAAAGCTGCCGCTTAATATGCCGTTAGAGTATTTATCTGCGATAAAATGAGGGATCAGATTGTTCATTTAAATTCTACCCGGGTAAATTATTTCGCTTTCCCGGAAAATTATTTCACTTCAAGGATGAAATTTTCGACGTCGCCGGTTTCATGCGGGTACTGCTTTATATGAAGCCTTCTGCCGGACATTATCGTAGTTCCGCCCGCATCGTAGGCGAGCATGTATTTAACAAAAGCCTCCAGGATCATCGCCTGCGCGAACGGTTCGCTGCGCCAGTGGGCGAGGTCCCAGAACGAGGCCGAGAAAAAGAGGCCGGAGTCCCAGCGCACGCCGTAAAGGTCTCTGTCTTTTTCGCCGGCGCCGAAGGTTTCGGGGTTTTTGACCCTGTATTTTTTAGCGGTATTTAATAAATAAGCGACCGCCGATTCCACGGCGAAGTTATAATCGTTCAAAAGCCCTTCTTCATAGGCGATATCGGCGCCGATATTCAGAAGCGATATGAGGCCGAGCGCGGTCGAAAGGTAATCGGTTTTGTCCTCGCCGCCGGGAAACGCACCGACCTTGTCATTGCCGGTTTTCGAGTACATCCTCTGTTCGTCTATCAGGTCGTGGACAAGTTTTTTCATAGCCGGGCGCAGCGCGTCGTTTCCGCCGTCGCGGTATGCGCGCGTCACGGTGTAGGGAAATATCATGTACTGCGGATAATAAAGGCCGGCGGCGGGCCATACTTTTTTAAAGACCGCTTTCGTCAGAAGGCTCACCGCTTCATTATAGCCGGGCGCCCTTTTATTGCCGGTAAGGCCTAGCATCAAAAGCACGTTGGAGTTGACTACTATATCGACGTTGTTTTTGCCGAGCGGAATTATGCCGCGCTCCGGCTCGCTGAAGGTGGGCTCTTTCTCGTCGCGCAGCCACGTAAGATACGCGCCGCTTTCGACGCCCTTCCACGCGTCGCGGCCGTCTTCGAATTTCGGGTCGCGCGCCGTGTCGCGGTATTTTAAGATCACGTCCATGACGCCGTTATCTACGGCGAAATTGCCGGGAACCAAGAAGAACGCGTCGTCGGAATAGGCGCCTTTAAGCTGGCCGCGGATCTGCTGGATGGCTAGCGCGGTCGAGCTGTCGTCGGAATCGTTCGGAATATTAAAAAGCGCCGATGCGCCCGACTGGTTCTCGTTTTCATCCAGGCAGCGGATGACCCAATCGGACGGCGGAACGTTGAGGCCTTTCGCAAAACCCTTCCAGAAGAACGCGAGTTTCGGATTGATGTAAGCTTTGGCCAGAGGCAGGACGGCCTTTTCTATGGGAATGTTGTAAGGCGCCGTATAAACGGTCTGGCCGGAAGGTTTCAGCCAGAAATTATACGCGTCGCCCCTTTTATATCTTTCATTGATGTTCCATGCGTGCTTGAGCATTTTAGCGATATGGCGGTCGGCCGCCGGAAGATTTTCGCGCAGCAGGAAGAGCGGATAGACCACGAAGGCGGGCACGAATAAATTAGAATCGGGGATGGCGATCATGGACTTACCTTTGAATCCGATCTTTTTAGGAAGGAAATGAACGGTGCTCCACCATTCGCCTTCGACGTTGCGCACTTTGATCGGCGGAATCGCCGGAAGGCTCAGGGCTTTATTCAGAAGCGGCACGTTCAGTTCGACCTTGCCGTCGCAGCCTTCGCCGGCGTCGCTTGCGTCGAAAACAGAACTTTTCGTGCCAGGGCGGTTTCTGACCTGCGTGTCGTCGAAATAAACGAGAAGTCCGAGGACGGCCCTCTTTAAATTGGCGTTACCCATGCGCTTTTCACAGAGCGATTTAACGTCGGTATAAGAAATATCGGCCGCCTGCGCGGACGAAGCCGCGATGACGAATAACAATAAACTAATTACCGCGTAAGCGTAATAAAATTTTGTGGAATAAAAGCCTGGTCTTTTTAACATAAGCCGCTCCTTTTCATTTGACAATATTATATTTTTCTATTATTTCCATAAACCCTTCGCAGCCTTCGTTTCGGGCTATGTCGACGGGCGTTTCGCCGTTTTTATCCCTGAGCGAACAGTCGGCGCCGGCCCCTATGAGCGAGTCGAACGACAGCGCGTCGCGGCTTAGCGCCGCGTAATGAAGCGCGGTCTTTCCCGCCGCGTCGGCCTGATCTATCTTCGCCCCTGAATTTATAAGAAGTTTTACAACTTCGGGCCTGGAAGAGCGCGCCGCGAACATGAGCGGCGTCATCTGCTGCAGGTGGGTAAGATTGACGGAAGCGCCGTAGAGCAAAAGCAGTTTCACGGTATCTTCAAACCCTTTGCCGCAGGCGATAATAAGAGCTTCCTCGAAATTTTTCAGCCTGTTGCTCTTGACGCCTTTTTTATTTTCAAATTCTATAAGCATTTTCGCGATCTTTTCGTTGCCGTAAAATACGGCCGTCATTAAGGGCGTGTAGCCGAAATTGTCGTTCACGTTGACGAACGCGCCGCAGTTAACGAGTTTTTCCACCACGCAGATATCGTTATTGGCGCAGGCGATCATCAGCGGGGTTTTACCTTCGTCCGAAACCGCGTTCACGGCCGCGCCTTTTTCGATCAGAAGTTCTATGATGTCGCAGTATCCTCTGGCGGCCGCGTAATGAAGCGGCGTCCTGAAGGTTTTGTCGAGCGAGTCTATGCCGGCGCCGCGCTCGATGAGGCATTTAACTATATCGATATGCCCGTTCTCTATGGCGAGGTTGAATGAATTTGAATTTATCAGCGCGGCGGGAGTCGCGTCCATCAACATTTTTACTATGCCGTTATGGCCGGCTATTATAGCGTAATCCAGCGCGCAGTTGCCGTTTTTATCTTTCAGACCGGCGTCCGCACCGCCGGCGAGAAGCGTCTTTACGATCCCTTCGGCGCCCGTGGTGGCGGCGAGCATCAGAGGCGTCTGCATGTCGCGGTCGCGCGTGTTTACGTCGGCGCCAAGTTCGAGAATCGGTTTTAAAAATTCCTCCGACTGGCTTCTGGCGGCGTAGAAAACCGCGTTCTGCCCGTAATAATCACAATGGTTGACATCTCCGGCCCGTTCGTATATCAGGTTGAAAATATCTGCGCAGCCCGATTCTATGGCAAACATCATCACGCTTTTCAAATCGCGGTTGACCGAAACCGCGTCGGCTCCACAGTTGACGAGCATCCGGGTCACTTCATAATTTTTATTCAATATCGAATAAACCAACGCGCAGTTGCCGTTCTTGTCTTTAAGGTCGAAAAAAGCGCCCGCATCGGCCAGAACGCTGAGATTGTGACCGTCGGAATTGGCCGCCGCGTGCATCAGCGCGCTCATCCGGTCGCCGTCGATGGCGTTGATCTCCGCACCCGCGTTGAGAAGCAGCTCGATCATTTTTGTATTCTGGCTTAAAATGGCGCATATGAGGGCGGTGTGCGAGTTCTTTTTAGCGACGTTCACGTTCGCCCCGCTTTTAATGAGCAGCGCGGCGGTTTCGAGATCGTTTTTAATGATGGCGAGCATAAGGGCCGTATTGCCGTGATCGTCTTTCTGGTCGATATTTGCGCCCTGCGCCAGCAGCAGTTTAATGGCGGCGGCGTCTTTTTTTTCGACGGCGTTCATAAGGGCCGTCCGCCCCTTGTTTTTATTCATCGTCTTCAGCCTCCAGCCCGGCGGCATCCTTTTGGCCGCGATTTTTGCAGGCTATATTGAATTTTTTTATTTTGTACTGCATCTCGCCCCGGCCGACGCCGAGTATCCGGGCCGCGCCGAGCTGCCTTCCTCCGGCTTTTTTCAGCGCGCAAACCACTATGCGGCGTTCGATCTGGTCGAATTTCAGGCCGTTATCAAGAAGCGCCGCCACGGCCGCGTCGATCTCTTTCTCACACGACGTTCCGGCGCTTTCCTTTTCGTTTTTTTTAAATTCGGCAGGTCCGGCGGGAAAGGAGATTCCGGATTCGAACTGGATTTTCGCGCCGCCGGGGTCGAGGACGCCGGCCTGCGCCGAGTCGAGATTATCGGCGGTCCTGTCGGACTTGCGCCTGCCGTAAAGATGTATGTTGGAAGATGTCAAAATAGGGTATGGTAGAGACTTGAAAGTTATAATTTCGTTTTCTTCCATGGCCACGGCGCTTTCTATGACATTCTGAAGCTCGCGGACGTTTCCGGGCCAGCCGTACTGCAGGAATGCCTCGATAACCTCGGCCGAAAGTTTTTTAACAGGCTTGTCGAATTTGACGCAGAATTTTTTTATAAAAAAATCGCTTAAAAGGATTATGTCGTCGAGCCTTTCGCGAAGCGGCGGAAGCAGCAGCGACACCACGTTTATCCTGAAGAAAAGGTCTTCACGGAACCGCCTCTGCGCGACCTCGGTGAGCAGGTCGCGGTGGGTGGCGGTGATGATGCGCACGTTGACCTTGACGGGCCGCACGCCTCCGATTCTTTCCAGCTCGCGTTCCTGTATAATTCTGAGGACCTTCGACTGCGTGGTCAGCGCCATATCGCCGATCTCGTCGAGAAAAAGAGTGCCGTTATTGGCAAGCTCGAATTTACCGATCTTGCGCTGGTGCGCGCCGGTGAACGAACCTTTTTCGTGACCGAAAAGTTCGGATTCTATAAGCGTGTCCGGGATCGCCGCGCAGTTTACTTTAATATACGGCGCGTTCTTGCGGTAGGAGTTGTTGTGGATGGCCTGGGCGACAAGTTCTTTTCCGGTGCCGGATTCGCCGCCGATTAAAACCAGAATATCCTTGTCGGCGACGCTCTTTATTTTCGAAAAAATTTCCCGCATGCGTGCCGAACGGCCGATAATATTATCGAATCCGTCCGTCGTTTCCGGCGGCTCGCTGCTGATCGTGGCGGGAGAATTTTTCCGCATACAATTTCTCGCTTTTATTTTGTTTTTAACATCTCTTCGATTCTGTTTTCGGCTTCTTTGACGCACGAAGACGCCGGAAAAGACGATACATACTTTCTGTAATTATCGAGCGCGTCCGCGGATTTACCAATCAGATCGAAGCACACGCCTATACGGAACAACGCTATGGCGCGCAGCTCGGAATTCTGGTTGTCGTGGACCTTCTCGTAAAGTTCTATGGCTTCCTTGTATTTTTCGGCCTCTTCGAGGCAGGCGCCCATAAGGTAATTCATGTCGTCCGATTTTTTATCGGAAGGGAATTTCTTTACGAAATCGGCTATATTCGATTCGGCCTTCTCGTATTTGGCGAGGCGCATGAGACCTATTATAACTTTGTAGTAGTTTTCGGGCGTAAGCGATATTTTTTTGATCTCGCCAATGCGCGAGCTTCTGAGCCCGCCGCCGGAAGAACCGGCCGCCTTGCGGGCTTCTGATGTTTTACGGCCCTCTTCGAAGGAATAATCGGTTTCGTGCGCCGCGGCGCCGCCCTGCGTTTCGCCGCCGCCCGCGTCTTCTTCGGACGCTATTCTGCCGCTGCCTCTTGCCGGAACAGCAGCTCCTGCCGACGGTTGTCCGGAAACGCCCGGCGCCGATGGCGAGCCGCCTGTTTCATCGGGATCGGCCATTCAGATCGTCGCGGCCGGCCTTAAAGGCTGGCCTGGATCGATGGCGGGCGGCTCCTGGCCTTCTTCTTCTTCTTCATCTTCGTCTTCCTCTCCGGGCTGATTCTGACCGGCCGAAGGCTTAGGGCCGGCCGGGGGACGGGGGCCGCCTGAAGGCGCGCCTGCTGTTATTTCATCTTTGATCTGTTCGAATAGTTCACCACTCACGCTGTCGACCTTCATAAGATCGTAAACTGTTTTAAAGCCGTTATTTTCTCTTCGGTATTTGATTATCTTCGCCGCGGTCACTTCGCTGATGCCGTCTATTTCGATCAATTTCTCGAAATTCGCCGAATTGATGTCCACTCCCGCCGCGCGCGAAACGCCGCTTGCGGCCAGGCTGAGACAGACCGCGGAGATAATGGCCGCGATAAAGCCGGCCGCCGTCTTCATAAAATTTATCTTTTTGTTCTTTTTAACGCCATTCATAATTCTCACCCCGCCGCAGAAGTATATTACCTAAAATTGATATTTAGTGAGGTTGCCCGTTTTATAATCCGAGTAAAACTCGCCGTATCGGCCTTCTAAAATAGCCTCGCGGCAGAGCGCCGCAAGTTTTATTAAAAAATGAACGTTATGTATGCTGTTGAGTATGGGGCTCAGTATCTCTTCGCTCCTGAAAAGATGGTGAAGATAAGCCCTGGTAAAATTCGAGCACGTGTAGCACGAGCAGTTCGCCATGGGCGGCGTAAAGTCTTTTCTGTAGCCGGCATTTTTGATGAGCAGCTTGGTGTAGGGCGTCATAAGCACGCCGTGGCGGCCGAGTCTGGTGGGTATGACGCAGTCGAACATATCCACGCCGTTTTTAATGCCTTCGATGATATCGTTGACCTCGCCCACGCCCATAAGATATCTGGGCTTTTCGACCGGCATGAATTCCTTCATGTAATCGAGCATTTCATACATCATTTCGTTCGGTTCGCCCACGGAAAGACCGCCTATGGCGTATCCGTGGAACGGGATAGAGGTTATCTGTTCGGCCGACCTTTTGCGGAGGTTCCTGTAGGTCGAACCCTGCACTATGCCGAATACCATGTCTTTGTGGCCGCCTTCGGTTTCTTCCATTATTTTCAGGTATTCGTCATAACTTCTTTTCGCCCAGCGAAAAGTCCTTTCGACGGCTATCTCCGCTTTCTTTTCCGTTTCGGGATATTTCACGCATTCGTCGAGAACCATCATAATGGTCGAGCCGAACGCCTGCTGGATGCGTATGACCTTTTCGGGAGAGAACTCCATTTTCGCGCCGTCCTTGAAAGATTTGAAGACGACTTTTTCGTCGGTGATCTTGCGCGTGCCGGAGAGTGAAAATACCTGATAGCCGCCGGAGTCGGTCAGGATCGGCCTGTCCCAGCGCATGAATTCGTGCAGTCCGCCCGCTTCCCTGATCAACTCGTGGCCGGGCCGTATGAAAAGGTGATATGTGTTTGCAAGAATTATCTGCGCCCCGGCGAGTTTAAGGTCGCGCGAAGTCTGAGCCTTCACGGTGGCGCAGGTGCCGACCGGCATGAAAACTGGCGTCTGGATGTCGCCGCGCCAGGTCTTTAAAACGCCGGCCCTCGCGGCGATGCCGTTTTCGGCTTTCCTCAATATTTCGAAATGGTTATTTTTGTGTATCGACAAGAGTTTTCCCCTTCTGCTATTTAATATCGTCCGCTTTAATTTTATTTATTTTTTTATTATGTATTTATTTACTATTTTATTATTTATTTGGCCTTGCCGTTGCCTTTATCTTTATTTTTTTCTTTTTCCTTTTCTTTCTCCAGCTCGGCCTTCTGCTTTTCGGCCTCTATCTTGATGATCTCGCCGCTGCAAATGTCCGACACTAGTTTTTTGAGCTTATCGTCGACGGATTTAAAGTAACAGATACTATTGATATACTCGTAATCGCCCGGCACGGTCTGTGAGTGTACGGTTATCTTAGAAGGCTCCGGGAACGCGCCTATCAGCGCCAGCAGAAGTTTTATGTCGATATCGGTCGAAACGAATCGCATGGCGCCCGATATAATGTCTGGAAGCCTGATGAGAGTTTTGCCTTCTTTGGCTTTGGCCACCATGGCCTTTATAAAGGTCTGCTGGCGGCGCATGCGGCCGATGTCGCCGAGCCTGTCATGGCGGAATCTGCAATACTGCAGGGCCTGACGGCCGTTGAGTGTCTGGAGGCCTTTTTTAAGCCTGATGTGAAGGTTCTGCTTGTTGTCGTCGTAGGTCATGTTCTTTTCGACGTCGATCTCGACGCCGCCGAACAGGTCGACGATCTTTTCGAAACCGCTGAGATCGACCTTCACGAAATAATCGATCACGGCGCCCGTCAGCGCGGCGACCTCGCGGGATATTTTTTTGATCGACTCGGTGTCGCTTTTAGTTTTGATATATTCGAAAGTATATACGGCGTTTATCTTTTGAAACCCGTGCCCGTCGGTTTTCACTCGCAGATCGCGCGGAATGGATAAAAGGTCGATGCGCAAATCCGGCACGGACACGAACACCATGATTATCGAATCGGTGCGGTTCACGTCGATGAGCATGTCGGTACCGAGAAGCAGAAATGTGTATTTGTCTTTGACGGGAATTATCGGCACGACGCGGCTGACGCTTTTTGCGACTTTGTAGGCGCTTTTAACGAAGTAGCTTCGGCCGTAAACGAAGGTGGCCGCCATGAAAAAAATTATGGCGAATACGAGCGCGAATCGCACTGTGATAAGCGTCAGTTCCTGGGCTTTTGAGCGGTATTTAGCGGGCATCGCGCCCTGCCGATTATTATCTAGTTCTTCCATGGCAATTATTATATCATAACTGAAATTTATTATCAACAATAATGTATCATTATTATATCATTATATGTGAATTTATCGATTAAATTTCATTGAAAACTAAATAAACTGCTCCTGATTCTGCGGGAATCGAAGGCCTGGCGAGTGCCGGCGGCTATTCGATCGCGGCCTCGAGATAAATAAAATAATCTTCGCCGCCCGAACTTATCGTGTTGACGATATTCGTAACGCTCTCCCGTGGGATGTTTTCATGACCGCCCGAAGACGGCGCGATTTTATCTTCGGTAAAACTTATTATCTTGACGAGGCCGCCGTTCGAAAGCGCGCCGATAAGAACGCGCTCTCCGTTTTTAACGCTTATGACGCTCGTAAGCCTCTGTGAATAACTCGAAGGCGGAAAGCCCGGCCTGGCGGGTCCTATAAAATGGCCAGTATCGACGCTGATGTCGAGAACGGCCCCTTCTTCGCTGGCGCTGACGGCCCGGACGCCGAACATATCGCCGGCCTTGCTCTCGGCCACTCCGAACGAGCCGTCAGGGCCGGCTATCGGGTACGGAACGGTCGTTACGTTTTCTATCGAAGATTCTTTTTCGGAAGGCGTTAAAGTTATATTTGCCTTCGTCACGGAGCGCGACCGGCTTCGAATGTCGTTAAGCTCCGCGCGGGCGTTTTTGACGAAGCCGCCGTGGGACTTGTAGAGCTTAAGAACGGACTCTATGACATGGTCGTTCGCGATCTTTAAAATTTCATAATTGACCCGTATCCGGAGCGATTTCGAGTCGAGCTGTTTTATCTTCGCTTTCATGACGCCGAGGTCGTGGTCTGAAAAAGGCCCCGAGGCGAAGAGCGTGCCTTTCGCCTTGTCGGAAACGAAACTGACGCCGGGAAAAAACAGCCTCAGGCTTTCGGCGATCCTTTCAGGTTCCGCGTATCCGATCTTAAAAACGTAAGTGTTAGCGCTCATGTACTTCGCCGAATCCGCCGCCCGGAAAACGGTGTAAGTGTTGGAGGTTTCCTGGTTGAAGGCGAGGCCGTTCATTTTAAGGATAAGATCCAGCGCGTCTTCCGCTTCGACGTCCTTCATCGAGACGTTCACTTTTATATCAGCGACTTTAGGATCAGCAAGGATATTGACGTCCAGCTCGTCCGCGAAAATTTTCAGCACTTCGCGCAGCGGACTGTCTTCGCATTCGATTTCGAAAGCCTTGCCTGCGCAGGGAAACCGCATTATAACGAACGCTATCGTAAACAATATCATTAAAAACTTATATTTCGCCATTGTAAAGCCTTCCTTTCGCTATTAACGGATGAAACCGCCTTTCGCGTGAGTTAATTATATCTTACACGATAACGCCCCGCCTGTCAATACCTCGGGCCTCAAAGATCCCGTAACCGCGCGCCGGACCGCTAAGCGTGAATTGATTATGGTGAGGGCAGAAAATTATGCTATTAGCATATGCTGTAAATTTAATTAATGCCTTTCAGCCGAGGTTTTAGGACTCATCACCAAACCTCCGAAAGCGCTTTATTTAAAATGATTTTCAATAAATTCTAATATTTTTATTTATGATGTACTTGACAAATGGGCGGTTTATCGTTTACAATTAAATTAACGATCAAATACAAATAGGGGGAGTACACTAATGAACAAAACCGAATTATTGAAGGAAGTTGCAAAAAAGGCTGAGTTAACTTTTAAGGATGCTCAGAAGGGCCTCGACACGACCCTGCACATCATTAAAGAAACCTTGAAAAAGGGCGGCAAGATCACGCTTGTTGGTTTCGGCACGTTCTCGGTTTACACCAGAAAAGGCAGAAATGGCCGCAACCCTCAGACGGGCAAAACCATGAAAATATCTCCTAAAGCCGTCGCGAAATTCAAAGCTGGCAAAATGTTAAGCGATTTAGTTAAAACGAAGAAAAGATAACCGTTAAAAATCTAGAACAAGTCAAGAGTTTCGACATTATCTTCCCCGGCGGAAATCTCTGATTCCTGTCGGGGAATTATTTTATGCAGAATAATATAATTCGGCTTGTCCTTGCTCTGCGATATTTTATAAGTAATTAGCCCGCAGTCGGAAAGTTCGTTCAGCGACATAAGAACCGTGTTGATGTCGTATCTGGTATTTTTGGTAAGCGTTGTGAAGGCTATCCATACAATCCCGCTCGGATGCGACATGCTGCACAATAGCATATATATTATTTTGCTGACGTCCGTCAGGCTCCAGAAATAGCCGAGCTTGAAAAATTTATTCGGGATCTTCGTGTTACCGAGGTCTTTTTCCTCCTCGGCGGTGTTCATCGTGAAATTCGTCGCGATCAGAGCGTCGCGCTCTTCCGCCCATATGCCGGCCTTTTTCGTCCTGGCGGAAAGCTCTATCTTCGCCCATTCATAAAAATTTATGTGGCAGGCCGGAACGGCCATAAATCTTGCGTAGCCGAGCTTTAGCAGACGCAGATTGAGGTTGTAGCTATGGCCGCGGCCGTCCTTATAAAAAACCACGACCCGCTCGCGGTTATAGGCGTCGAGGCTTCTCACCGGACACTTTTCTATCAGCACTTCACGGCCTTCTATGGCCTCTTTCACGAAATTAAGAGCCTCGTCGAAGCACGGCAGGCGAAAATCGGGGCAGTCGACGCCGATGAACCTTAAAAGCCTGTTAGGAGCGACTTTAACGGTATCGCCGTCCATCACTTTTTCAACATATACTTTTTCTAAAGCCATTATCAACCGCCCCGGCCCACGGCCGTGAATTTATTTATCCCCGGAATGCTTTTCAGAGCCCATTTTTTTGGTGGCCTGCTTGCTTTTATTGTGTTCCACGAAATTTTTAGAAAATATGTGATAGCCGTCCGGCTTCGCCACGAAAAAAAGAAAGTCGGTATTATCGGGATTCAGCGCCGCCACGATGGATTTTTTCGAGGGCGAACAGATCGGCGCGGGCGGCAGGCCCTTGTTTTTATAAGTGTTGAAAGGCGAATCGATCTGCAGGTCGGAATAAAGCAGCCTGCTCTTGCGGTTGTCGCCGAGGATATACTGCACCGTGGCGCAGGATTCCAGCTTCATCTGCCTGGCAAGGCGATTGTAGAAAACCGATGCGATCTTCGCGCGATCCTCGTCGTGGCGGGCCTCTTTTTCTACGATGGAAGCCATTATCAGTATTTCCTTGAAAGGGCGCCCGAGTTTCTTTACGCTTTCATCGATATCGCGCGGAAGTTTATTCTTGAATTCTTTAACCATCATCTTAAGTATTTCGCCCGGTTTTGCGCTTTTATTGAAAACGTAAGTGTCCGGGAAAAGAACGCCCTCGATGGTATCCAGCTCGTAAGGTATCGATTTGAGCAGCGCCTGGTCGTTCGCCGCTTCGTTGAACTGCTTTTCATCCATTATATTGTAATTTATGAGTCGGGAACGCAGTTCGCCGAGAGAAAATCCCTCGGGCACGGTCAGCGAGATATTCTGTGTTTCGCCGGCGATAAGTTTTTTGACGATCTGCTCGATATTCTGGTCGGCGCTGAAAACATAATCGCCGGCCTTGAGTTTAGGACCGAGGTCGTTGAGTTTTACATAAAACCAGAAAGCGAAGCCGCTTTTGATCACTCCTTTTTCCTCGAGAATGCGGCCGATATCGGAAACGCTCGACCCCTGCGCGATCTTGAGGTTATGGTAAAACGGTTCGCTCGAGACGGGATCGAAAAGCGATTTCAAATAAATATATCCGGCGGCGCAGGCCAGGCAGGACAATATAAATATAATTATGACTATTCTTAATATTAGTTTCAATTTTGTATATCCAATCTATTTTTGTTTTTATTTTTTACTGTTTTACTTTATTATTATTATTTGTTGATTCTATTTTCTTTTGTTTAATTTATATTCGGCGATCTTGCGGTAAAGCGTCGCGCGCGATATCTGCAGGGCCATTACCGTCTTTTCGATGTTCCAGTCGAACTTCGCGAGCGCGGCCTTAATCATTTCGAACTCGATCTGTTTAAGCGGCTTTATCTCCGCGGAAGCAAGACCAACCTGAGCTGCCGCGGGCGCGGCGTTTATAATGGAGTCGGGAAGGTGCGATAAAATATAGGGCGGTCCGTTAAGATGGTAGATCTCGCGCTCGAGCACGGCCTGCAGCTGGCGGACGTTTCCGGGCCAGTTATAATTTTTAAGGCCTTCGGTGAACTCGGGGGCGACGTGGATCTCGCCGCCTTCGAGGTTGAATATTTTTCTGCCGCAGGCGGCTATGAAGTATTTAATTATTTCGTCTATATCTTCGAGGCGCTCCCGCAGAGGCGGAACGCGGATCTCGAATACGTTGAGGCGGTAATACAGATCTTCTCTGAAAAAGGAATTGTCGACCTCGGACTGGATGTTTTTATTGGTGGCGCAGATTATTCTGACGTCGACCTTCTCGGGCGAGACGCCGCCGATCCTGGCGATCTCTCCGGTCGAAATGGCCCGCAGCAGCTTGACCTGGGCATCAGGCGAAAGGTCGGCGACCTCATCTAAAAACAGCGTGCCGCCGTCGGCGGTCCTGAATTTTCCGGCGGCACCCTTGCTGGAGGCGCCTGTGAAGGCGTTGGGGACATAGCCGAAAAGTTCGGCCTCGATAAGCTCACGCGGTATGGCGCCGCAGTTGATCGATACGAAGGGTTTGTCGGAGCGTTTTGAACTGTTATGGATAGCGTGGGCGAAAAGTTCTTTTCCAACGCCGCTTTCGCCCAAAATAAGAGTGGCCGCCGATGATCTGGCCGCCACCTTCGCGATTCTGATAGCGTTGTTGATGGCGTGCGAACGGCCAATAATATTGGCGAAATTAAAACTCGCCCTCCACTGTCCGTTTTGATCAGCCGGCTGCCGCATAATCATCTCCTGAAACTTCGCCTATAAATAAAAATAAAAGCACAGGCATGCGCCCCTGCTTTCACGCAAATTTATTCATTTGTCGGTTAAAGGCGGCACTCGGAGTTGAACCGAGGATGAAGGATTTGCAGTCCTCTGCCTTAGCCACTTGGCTATGCCGCCGGAATCAGGACCTTCAATATTTAAATAATGCCGAAGCGCAGAATTGAACTGCGGACACACGGATTTTCAGTCCGTTGCTCTACCAACTGAGCTACCTCGGCATCTATTTAAAAATTAAACGGAGCGGACGGGTTTCGCACCCGCGATCTTCGGCTTGACAGGCCGACGTGTTAACTCCTCCACCACCGCTCCAGGAGTGGGCGGTACAGGGCTCGAACCTGTGGCCCTCAGCTTGTAAGGCTGATGCTCTCCCAGCTGAGCTAACCGCCCAAAATTTCAGTCAGTTAATTAAAGTAAGATTATTATATCACAATCGAATATCTTTGTCAATCTAATTTAAAGCGGTTTAAAGCGATTTGATCTGTTTAAATTAATTTATAGTCTTATTTCTTTTCAATGCCACTTTTTTCAAAGTTTATTTTCATATTTCAGCTTTAAACTCTAAATTATTAATTATTAATTAAAGCGTAATTACCTTCCTGGCCTTCATAAGAACCTCGAGTATATCGTACATATTCGAAACATATCCGAGATCGAGTTCTTCCCTTACCTTGAAGTGGTTGAGCGAGGTTCCGCAGCACATTATGGATACGCCGCTCCTGTCGAGATCATGCAGCGCGCTCAGCACCGGAGAGCCTTCGGCGGCGAGAAAAACGCCGCGGTTGACGAGTATTATGTCGGAAGGCTTGGTTTCCTTTTCCGACATTACGTAAAAGAACGATTTCATCAGCAGCTGACCGATCTGCCCGTCTTCGCTGCCTATATAGTTCCTGGTAATCAGGATGCAGGTCGATTCGAGTTTTATGTCGCTGATCAGCTTTTCCTCCAGAGTGACCTCTTTCAGAAATGAACCGTCCTTTAAGATCTCATTATAAAATGAATCGATATTCACTAAAATACACTTTTCCTTGCTAGTTTTGGAGTTAAATCAGTTTTTACTTTACGCCGCGCTTCTCGGCCTCACGCCGGGTGTATATTAACTTCATCTCAACTTGATCCTGATGACCGAATTCAGCCCTTCGATGCCGTTAAGCCTCACGCCCCATAGCCTGTCGAGCGATTTAAGAACGCCGGCGGAATCCCTGAGATCGCTCATAAGTTCGTAGGCGTTAGATCCCTGCCACGAGTTTATGGCCAGAGACGCAGCTATAATGTTTTCAATCATTTTCGCCATGCCGTCATCGTATTTCAGGTAATAAAAATAAGACGCGTCGACGCGGTTTATCGAGTTGAAATTCCTCGCCCACTGTGTTTCTCCGGCTCCGGAGCCGGGCGAATTAGTGAGCAGAAGCACGGGGCTTTTGTATTCCACCGTCATTGCGCTCAGATATTTGCCGAGGGCCTTTAGTGCGGCTTCGCCGCAGTTATCGACGCCGAAAGCCAGGCGCGCCGAGAGGCCGCCCAGCAATCCTGACGAGGCGTCGCTTTTCGACGAGCCGCCTCCGCTTATGACGAGGCTGATACCCGTGCCGCCCGAAGAGGATAGCGATTTCAAGGCATCTTTCAGCTCAGCCGGCATTTCGAATTTTTCGGCGTATTTGAGCGAAGCGGCGAAAAACTCCGCCGCAGGAATCCTTACAACCGAGGCTGCGAAAGAAAGGTCCGCCGGAACGTCTATCTTATCGGCCGCCGCTGCGGCTTTTTCTATAAGTTTCGGATCGGGCTCTTCTTCGCCGTTGAACGCGGCGATCTTTATCTCTTTGTCCTTTGACGGCGGATAAATATATATCGTCTGCCCGCCGGTATTCTTATAAACGCCGCTGACCTTCGCGTTAAGCGTCTTGAGGTTGACGAACACCGTGACCGGCGCGGCGGCGGTTTTAGTGGCGTCTTCGAGCGAAGTCTTCGCGGACAATATCGAGCGTATGAGCCCCGCGTCGTTAGCAAAAATGGTCCTGGAACCGAAGCTCGCAAAGAAGAGCGAATCGACGCCTTCTTCCGACGCCAGCGAGTAGATGTGGAACTTTTCGTATTTTTCGGTTTTGACGCCTTTTTTGAATTTAGCGAAATATTCGAATTTCGAAATGTCCCGCTCGACCGCGAATAACAGCAGGAGCGAATCGAAATCGCTGTCTATCACATATAAAGCGGCGGGGCAGTCGAAGAAGGCCAGGGCTTTTTCGTAGCTGAACGCCGCGGAAAAACTATTGTTTATAGCCCTTTTTAACTGGGCGATCTTTCCGGCCGCGATGGTCTCCTCGTACCGGGCGCCGAGCCTGGTATTAGCGAATTCCTCCATGAAGGCCGAATTGACGAATCCGTCGTATATCGCGGCCGCGCTTTTGAAATAGAGCGCGACCTCGGACGACTGGCGGCTCACCGCCGCGGGCGGTTCGGCGAATGCCGCCGCCGGAGAGTGGAAAGTCATGCCAGTTATAAATACGGCGGCAGCGGCGAGTAATATTATATATTTTGAATATATTATGTGTAAGTTGCGCATCGTGATCATCTCCCTGTGATTACAATATAATTATATCAATCATTAATTGCCGGCATTGACGTTCAGCGAATCGGAGCAGTAGCGGCGCAGATAAACTTCCCTGTATTTAGCCGCGTTGTTTTTGTCGGCGGCCGCAAGCGCCGAGAATATCTTTTCCAGAAGGGCTTTATCGTCTATATCGTCCGCCAGCGACGCCAGAAGCTCCGCCACGAAGAAATTCGACTTATGTTCCGCGATGGCCGCCGTGGCAGCCGGGCCTATGCGGGCGCCGGTTTTCGCCAGGTGCAAAATTTTAAGGTAGGCGGGCGCGGGTCCGCCCGAGCGGGCACTGAAGAGTTCTTCGAGTTTAACGTCAGCGGACCACGAGCATAAAATTTCGGCAAGGGCGCGTACTGTCTTTTTATTTTCAAAGCTTCCGCCGCCATAGCGGGGTTCGAACGTTATAAATTCGTCGATGCAGTTGAACAGTTCGGTTTTGACCTTCGCGCGGACTTCGGGCGTCGACGCCGCTTTAAAATAGAGCTCGAGCGCGCTCTTATATTCGTTGTTAAACAGATAAGAGTCTTCGTATTCAAAATACCGCCGGCACTGGGCCGTGACTAGCGAACACGCGCTCATGGCCTGATCGAAACGCTTAAGCTCATAAAGGCATCCGGCAAAGCGGAGCGTGTTGAGGGCGTGCTCGTAAGAATAAAGGCCATCGTCGTTATACTCGTCCGCGCGGCGTTTAGGCTTTAGTTTGGCCGCGTCGATAGCTCCGGCGAGCGTTTCGGCGCGCGCGTAACTTCCTTCGCCGCAGAGCGTTTCAAGTTGCGCCAGGCGCGCCGTCTGATCGTCGGGGTCGAGGCCGGCCGCGGCCCCTGCGAAGACCGCCGCGGTTTTGAAATCCTTCGCGTCGGTGAACTGCCGGGCGATCATAAGCAGACCGGCGGTTTCCACGGGGTAATTCTGTTTATAAAAGGTCAGAAGTTCGGTTTCACGGCTTTCGAACGCAGCCTGCGCGAATGCCGTCTCATATATGAAATAAGTGCTCAGTACGCCGGTTTTAGGCTTCAGTTTAGCCGCCAGAGGCGCGATAAAATCCTTAAAACTCACCGCGGCGGGAGCGCGCGAAACCATAAAAGAAAGCGCCTGGGCCGCATCGCCGGAGGCAAGGTCTTCCATGCCTAGCATTTTTTCGGCGAAGTATTCGCAATATTTCATATAAGCCGCAGCGGCTTTATTTTTGATATCCGCGGCGGAGGCCGTCTCGCCGCCGTCCGCGAACGGGAGCGCCGAGGCTTCTAAAACGGAATTGAGATACTGGATGAAAACATCGGCTGAAGGCGCCGCCGCCATAAAGGACTTGTTGATCTCGTCGAAGCCGGACGCATCACCCGCGAGCGCATCCGGGAAAATGCGCGAGGCTCTGATATTGTATAGAAACGAGTAATCGGGCGCGAATCCGTTTTTGTGCTTCGCGGCTATCATCTCGTTAACGAGTTTAATGTATTCTTCTTTTTCGAGCAGCGATTCGAGTTCGGTTACCGCCTGCTGGACCTGATCCACTTTTACGGCCCCGAGCGCGGCTTTTTTATAAATCTCAGCGGCCGAGCGGTCGTCGCCGACCGACCTGTAGACCGACGCGCAGTCGAGCATTACCTTTATGTCGTCTCCGTGTTTCTTCATGAGTTTCGAAGCCAGGGAGGCCGCCTCGCGGAAGCATTCTTTCGAGACCATCGCCAGCGCGATCTCCGGGGCGTTCAGATAGTAAGAGCGCTCCGAGCATTTATTGAGGAAACTGTTATAATATTTGCAGGCGAGCGTTTTGATATTTTTATCAAGAAGGCTTTCGGCGATCTTCTTCAAATTATCGTTGTAGCGGCCGTATTTGAGAGCCATGCCGAAGAAATCTTCCGCCAGCGGATTGTCTTTGTTTTTCGCCATTATGACGCCGAGCCTGATCATGTCGTCGACCGTCGAAGCCGCCGTCGAATTGCTTTTCGCCGCGAGTCTTATCCTCTTCAGCAGAAGGTCGATAAGGTCGCGTTCGAATTCGGGCGCGGCCGCGGCCATATCGACGGCGCTGTTAAGGTTCGAACCGGCGGGTTCGTATTTTTTCGCCAGCGCGATGAACGCCCGCGGATTCGGTTCGAGCCTGTAGATCCTGAGCAGGAACCGCACCACCTCGAGCTGTTTTTCGTCGAGCGCCGCGTTAGATTCGGCGCCTTCGATCATCGCGGTGTATTGCTTGATGTTGCTCGCGTAATTAGACGTTTTTTTCCACAGGTCCACGAGGCGTTTGAGCATCGATTCCGAAACCGACCCCAGCGTGCCCGAATCGGCGTCGCTCTGTACTATGGCTGCGATAAGCTCGAGCGCCTTCGCGGTTTCGCCGTTTTTTTCGTAAAGCGCAGATATTTTTTCGCTGGTCTCGTCGATGAGATAACCGTTGTGACGGGCGTTGAAATTCAAGTGCAGCAGTTTTTTCTCGAGGTAGCCAATGGCCTGCCCGTAATGCGAATGGCTTTCAAGAAGTTTGACCAGCCAGTTTATCGCGCCGGCGTACTGATACGAATAATACACATAGGAATTTTCGTCGGGCTTGAAATTTTTGAGGAGTTTTTCGAGATAACGGTCGAATATGACCATCGCCTCTTTCGAATCGCCGGATTGAACGTAGAGCGAGGCGCAGTCTTCGTACGCCTGCCGCTCGGTTTCGCCGCCCGAGGCTTCCGCGAGCTGCAGATAGCGCGCGGTTAGTTTTTTAGCTTCGTCGAACCGGCGCGCCTTTGAACATAGCGCGAAATAATCGGTGACCGCCGCCGCGTCGTTCGGGTTTAACGCCGTAAGTTTTTTATAGCAGCCGGCGGCCGCTTCGAACATATTGAGCCGTTCGTAATAACGAGCGCTTAAAAACAGCCGGTTTGCGGGCTTTACCTTCTTTTCATCGAGCGAGGCGATGAACTCTGAAACTTTCTTTTCACAGTCGCAAGCCGTCGCTATATCGGCCAGCGTAGAGGCGAATCCGGACTCGCCCGGATTGTCGTAGATCAGCTCGCGCCTTATTGCCAGCGCCTCGTCGACGCGGCGCTCTTTGGCCAGAAGCCTCGCCAGCGTTTCCTTGAGACGCACTATATCGTCGATGTGGAATTTTTTATTTTTATCGGTTTCGGCTTCAGAGGCTTTTATTACTCCCTCGATATAAGCTATGGCGGATTTCATCCCTTCGAGTTTTATCTTCACGTCGGAAAGGAGGTTGCGATAAGTTACGCTGCGCGGGTTTCCGGCGATCAGTTTTTCGATCGCGGCGGCAGCCTCGCGGTAATTTTCATTGTCCGGCATGCCTTTATAGTCCATCATGTATTTGGAATATTCCTGGAGATAGTAAGGATCTTCATAGAATTTTTCCGCGCGCGCCTTCAGCGTTTTAGCGTAATCGGCGTTCATCGCGAAGCGCGCGAAAAATTCCAGGGCGTCAGAGTAAGACGAATGCTGGCCGGGGTCCTTTTCTATCGCTTTATAGTAGAGGTTTTTGGCTTCGGCGGTCTTTTTGACGCGCTCGAGAAGGTTGGCCATCTGGACGTACTGATAACCGCTCATGACCGCTGGATAGGACTTTTTGATCACTTCGAACGCGCGGCCGCCCAGGCCGAACTCTATAAGCAGTTTCGAATATTCGTAGTAAAGTTTGTAATTGCGCGGAGACTGCGCGATGAATTTTTCGAAACCGGCGTCTATGAGCTTTTTATAGTTTTCCTTTTTGTACAGCGTGTTCAGGCGAGCCCTGCACTCGATGACATCGGCCGTTTCGGGGCGCTCGTAGCGGTAGTTATAGTGCTCGTAGCGCCGATGCTCTCCGACGCCATTTTCGGACATGCCGCCTTCTTCTTCGCCGTCCGCGGCGTAGTGCTTTTCGGACGCCTGATCGTCGGGCGCGCAGATGACCGAAATATACTCGGGAATGGCTACCTCGATGGAGCCGTTCAGTTCGAAAAGGCTGGCTATCTCACGGCCGAAGATGAATTCGGAAGCCGCCGCGCGGCGCCTTTCGGCGAGCACGGCGAGGCCTTCGTCGTACTTGTAATAGTCCCAGTATATGGTTGCGAGCTCGATGTAATTATCGTTATTTTCAGGATCGATAGCCGTTATTTTGCTGAAAAAGCGGTCGGCCTCGTCCCATTTGCGGGTTTTATCCAGGGCGATTATATCGCCGGCTGTGACGTATGCGTTCTTGTTCGAAGGTTCGACGGCGATCAGCCGTTCGAGAAGGGCCACAGCCTCGACGTTTTTCTTGAACGAACGTTTCAGGTTGGCCAGTTTCATAAGTGAATCCGAGTCAGAAGGAGCGTGTTTAACGAACTCGTCGTACCACTTTTCAGCCTGCTCGAAATCGGAAATGAAAAAGCAGCAGGCCGCGAGCAGCTTGAGTTTATGAGGCGCAAGGCTTCCGGCCGCGGCGGCCTTTTTCAGTTCTTCTATCTTCGCTTCGATTTTCGATTCCTTATTGAGGAACTGAAGGTATTGGTTAAGCAAATCGTTACTGACAAAGTAATTCTGGTCGTAAAAGTTCTGGAGCGCTTTTTTGAGGATCGTCGAATTAAGATAAGTCATTCCCGAAATCATGCAGCTTTCCTTGGCGTTCAAAAGCGTAATGTCGTACGGGGAATTTTTGAGCATGCCGTCGATGATCTCCAGGCGCCTGCCGAAGTCGGGATAAAGTTTTGAAAGCATCGAAAGCATCTTGGAATCGATCCATTTTTTATCGGCGGCGGCGTTCCTTTTTTTCGAAAGATAATCGTAAACGGCCTTGTAATAAGCGTAAGCCGCGTTCTTATCTTCCGTCAGGCCGCCGTCTTCAGGCGAGACCAGCAGTTCCAGCGCGCTCCTGGCGGCCGCGAATCCCTTAACGGTGGAAAGATCCGACCGCGCGTCGATCGCCGCGGAAGCCCTCGATGCGGCGGAATCCGGCGGGAGTATCCGCTGCTGATATTTTACAATATTTTTCAGCGCGCCTGAAAAATAAACCGAACCGGTCATTTCCAAACAAAGTCTGTCGTATGCGAGATAAGCCTGTTCGTCCATGCCGATTTCGCCGTAGAGCACCGCGAGTTCGTTAAGATATCTGTCGCGCGACGCGGAATTTTTAAAACCGTCGATAAGCTCCATGTAATAATGGATCGCGGCCGTGCGCGAAAGATACTGTCTCAGCGCGACCCTTATCGCGTCGTAGCTCGAGCGCATGAAACGGCGGCTCGACGATATCATCAAAAGATTGACCGCCAGGTCGTCGCATCGTTCCTCGAAAAGCTCGACCGCGGCGTTTTTAAATATAAGATAGCGCAGGTCTATGAAATAAAATTTAGACAGGTTGGACGCCATTTCGAAGCAGAGTGCTTCCCGGTCGGCGTCGCCCGAAGCGCAGGCCATGGCGGCCAGCGACATTTTCATCGCCCTGAGGTGCTCGCCGTAATGCCTGTAAATGCGCGCCGCGCTTATAAACGAAGCGAAATCTTTATTCTTCGCGACGAATTTCGAGATATATTCGCGTGCGGCTTCACTTCCCGATCCCTGCATTAGAAGGTTTATCAGCAGAAGATCGCCCTGCGGGTCGGCCGAAGCGGCGAAACCCGATTTCAATTTTTCGATTTTCTTATCCAGCAGGCGGTTATTCTTTAAAAAATTAAAATATGCGGTATAGGTAAAATTCTTTTTATCCTCGCCGATGTCCTTTGCCAGCAGGTATTTTTCATAAATCGCGTCGAGAATCTCGACGTTTTTGTCCTTATCGGCCCCGGCGGCGATCATGCTTTCATATACGCTTATTTTAGCGTCGGTTAAAAGGGGCGTTTCACGGCCTTCCTTGATTTCGGTCTCTTTAACGACCGCGAAAGCCGCGTCGTGCATTTTATTGTCCGTGAAGTACGCGACCGCGCGGCTGAAATAGTTCGGCGCGGCGGCGTAAAGGTTGAGCGCCGTCGCCTTATAAAGTTCTATCTCTTCCGAGCGAAGCTTCATTTTATCGTAATAGGCGAAAGCCGACGCGAAGAGCGAGTCGGCCGCGGCCTTGCCGGCCTGATATGCGGCGGGGTCTTTCGTGAATTTTTTCGCGGCATCGGCGTATATTTTTTTCGCGGCGTCGAATTTTACCTGTTCGGCGGCGTATCGCGCGGCGGCGGCGTATATCGAAGGCTCGCCCGGGAATTTAGAAATCAGTTCCGAGTAATTGGCCGCTGCGCCTGCGGTATCGCCCGAAAGATGCAGCGCTTTCGAAAGCAGGAGGCCGGCTTCGAGGTCCGGTTTAGAAGCAGTAAGTTTCCTGCACTTTTCAGCAGCCGACCTGTAATCGTAGATCATGATATCGTTTTCGATATCCGTAACGCTCTGCGCGAATGCCGGCGCCCACAGGACCGCGAGCAGCGCCAGCGCGAAGGCGGCGGCGCGGTAAAATACGGGCGCGCCTAAAATTCTGTTCATGCTTTTCGTACTTATCATCATTTTTATCTTTACATTCGTTTCCAGCGTTTCTATTTTCATTTTTTTATTCATCCCGCAATTTTTATTATTTAGCATTGCCATCACCTGCCGCGGATTTATTATCGGCAGCAGCGTCAAGGGACGCCGCTTCGCCGCTCAGAGTATATTCGATGAATTTAACGCTGCGGTTGCCCGCGTGGTCGATCGCCTCGAGCTCTATCTTATACACGCCCGCCTTATCTTTCTCACCGGTCTTTTTATGCGCCCGCGATAGTTTTGACAGCGGATCATATTTTAATTCCACGATCTGTCCGTCCGGCATTTTAGCTTTTATCGAAGCGGTGTCGGGCGAAGCGTTCGCCGATATGATCAGTTCGCCGCCGCGCAATATCCTTTCCGGCAGGCATTTCGCGTATATTACAGGCGGGGTCGAGTCGATGAAAAAATCGAGCGCGTGGTGTTTTTCACGGTTGAATTTATCGACGATCATGACGCGCGCCTCGTAACGGCCGTCCTTTATGTGGGCGGGCGCCGTGAAACGGGCCACGAAAAGGCCTTTCGCCTCGTCGTATTCGGCCTTCATGGCCTCGGCGAATGGAAGCTTTACCAGGACCAGTTTCGAGTCTTTCGGCGCGCTGATCGATATTTCAGGATCGCCCGGCTTGATGCGGCGCGGCCTGAGCACCGAAGGCGGCACGGCCAGGAACGAAGTGTATTTAGTGACGAAATTGAACCGTTTTGAAAGTTCTATTATTTCACGGCGCATCTCCTCGTTTTCGCCGTATTCATCGATGCGGGCGATGAGGTGGTTAACTCTCAGGCGCGCCCACAGCAGGGGAACATACCAGTCGCCCGACTCTTTGACCGGCGCTTCGATCTTACGCCCGCCGCGGACGCCGCGAAAGTCGTATTCTATATCGAGGTTCACGCTGGATCTCTGAAGAAGTTTGCCCACGGCGTAGCATTCGGAATCGAAGTTGACGTTCTGGGTGGCGTCGGGATAAAGCAAAACGCTCATGCCCACTCCCGGAGAGAATTTCACGTTTTTAACTATACCGCCTGCCATAGACTTCAATATGGCCGGGACGACGAGCTGCGTCTGGTCGTCGTATAAATTCTTTATCTCGCGGAACTCGCCCATGAAGGCGTTAGAAACCATCGTCAACCTGTCGTTTTCGCAGCCCGCGCCGACCGCGAGTGCGCTCACGGTAAGGTATTTTTTCGCCGGTGCGTTCGTTTCGAAGGCATCCTTCAGAACTTTCGCCAGCGGCCTTTCTCCTTCGGAAGCCGGATAAAGGCCGTCGCTGATAAGAATCGCGTTCACCCCGGCGCCGCCTGTGTCATTGACCATGCCGATCAATTCGCGGACGGCGGTCATCGGCTTCGACGCGCCGAAAGGTTTTATCTTCTCGAGCCTCGAACGCAGCCTTGAAAAGCCTGCCGCGTCGGCCTTAATGAATTCGACGTCGAGCGCGCGGGCGTTCGAATCGAAAAATATAACATTAAAACTATCGTATCCATCGAGCGTTTCAATATTCGAAAATAATTTTTGGATTATTCCGGTTTTTTCGCCGCGCATCGAATAGGACGTATCGATAAGAAAGACGGCCTTTTTAGGTTTGGCTTCCGGCGCCGCGGCGGCGTCCTTTTCATTTTCGAAGGGGCGGAAAGTCGTCAGAAAGTATATCTCTTCACTACCCATGTATTTATCAGTATATGTGATGGTTTTCGATCTGTCCGAATCGAGGTCGAGCGAAAAAGTGGCTTTGAAATCGACCTTATCGTTGAACGACGGCGCTGAGTAAGAAGCGGTATAGCTGTTAGCGCTGTTTTTAACGAAAACTATATTTTTAAAATATATCTGCGGAGAAACGACCTCGAAGTCGGATGCGAGCTCGATATCTATAGTAAGGCTGCGCGCGTTTATATCCAGTTCTTCGGAATAGAGCGGGTAAGTGAATGAATAGAGCCTGTTGAGAAGAGGCAGGTATTCGACGTATTCCATTTCGAGGCGTTTCGTGCCGTGGGCGGGTATAGGAAATATTTTGGCGGAAAAAGTGTTCGAGCCGATATTTTCGAGCAGGCCAGGATCTTTCATCTGAGAGACTATATCGTCGTATATTTTCTTCGCCTTCACCTTCTCCATTATGACACCGTCGATCTTGACGCCGTCATCCCAGGTGGCGAAAGATACTATATTAGCGCCGAAGGGAAGCGGAAAAATATATTCGCCCTCGAGTATGTGGCCGGTGTTATTTTTAAAGATTTGCACCACGCGCGTTTTCGCCATCTGATTGGAGAATTTTACGCCCACGGTCTCGCTCACGATGGTCACTTCAGCGATACTACCGCCTCCGCCCTTCGCGCGATCGCCGACCTTTATGAATCCGGTGGCCCCGGCGTCCGCCGCCCACAGTAAAACTAAAACATTCAAAATTATCAATATTGCCGATAGAAAAAACCGCTCCGCCGAAAACTTCCGCAGCCTGTCCGAATGCGCCTGTCTCAAAGACCTCACTCCTTATTAATGTGCATGCGCCTTTAACGCTTTATTGACCATAAAATAAATTAATGCAAAACTATTGCAGAACATACGCCTTATTATCAATATTAATATAAAAAATCAACTTTAAGAATAATAACTTTTTTTGAAATAATTGTCAATAATTATTACTCCGGAATAACCAAACCATAAAAAATAGTTCCGCACCCGTCTGCGAAACTATTTTTTCAGCCCGGTTCGTTAATTTTTATTATTTAAATATTGACTTTTGGGGTGATTTCTGGTAACATAAGCCTAACGATACGGCCCTATCGTCTAGGGGCCCAGGACGAGTGGTTCTCAGCCATTAAACCGGGGTTCGAATCCCCGTAGGGCTATTGAGCGAAATCCCTGAAGCCGAAAGGTTTCGGGGATTTTGATTTTTGGCCCGCATTTCGAAAAGCATTCAAAATAATCCTGACTAATTCTCGACGGCAATTATTTTTTCTTTGAAATTTTTTTTCATTTTCGGGATCACTTTAGTGTATAATACAATTCGAAAATTATTATAGGGATCATTATCGTGAAAAAATACTCGAAGATATTTCTCTATATTATCGCGGCCCTTATACTCGCTTTCGTTTACTCGAACCGCGAACAGTTGAACTATAATCCTTTCGACGCCGTTTACAGGTTCGACTCGCCCTACTGGGCCGTCATGGATAAGCAGGGATTCGTTTACCTGGTAGATTCCAACGTCAAGCGCATCACGAAGATGACCCGCGACGGCGAGGTCCAGTGGTATCTGACCGGCGGCGAGCGCGGCGAGGAAAAATTTTACGACGTGCGCGATTTCTGCGTCAGCTCGCGCGGCGACGTTTATATTACAAACGCCGTCGTCGACATCTATTCAACCAATTATACGAAATTCGATTTTCTTAAATTCTCGCCCGACGGGAAGTTCGTTAAAAAAGCCGCCCATTACGACCGCAATATAAGCAGTTTTTTCCTCATCAGAAACGACGCCGAAGATAAATTTTACTACTGCGTCTACGAGATCGCGACGAACGAGGCGATGCTCACTTCATTCGACATGGCAAGCGATACGACCGACGAGGTTTCGCGGGTCAAATTCGACTACAACAGCTTTCGCGGCATAACGGGCTGGGCCGGGGGGACATCGGAACTCATGCTCACTTCGCAGACGGGCGAAACCTACAGAGTGCTTCCGGGCGGCTCCGTCGAGGTGCGCATACCCGCCGGAACGATGCCTTATTTCGACCAGATATGGCCGGAACGCACCGGTAAATTCGCCTTCAATTCATTCGACGACATGAACATATACAGAATGACCGACGACAAAACGGCGTCGGTTTTCCTTTCGAAGGAACGCATCCGCGAGCTATTGGGCGTAAAAAGTTTTTACTTCCTGTGGGTGGCGCCGGGGCCGAACGACGAGATCGTAACCGTCGATAAGATCAGCCGCAAGATCGTCATCATATCGAACCGCGGCGAACTCATCGCGACCATAGGCGAAGGGCGCCTCTCATGGCGGCTCATCGTGAAACGCTGTCTGGTATGGTTTTTCGCCATTCTCCTCGCGCTGGCGGTGCTTCGGGCCGCCGCAGTCTTCTATTACCGCGTATTTACTAAAAAAACTTCCATAATCATCCAGGACATAGCGACATTCACTCCGCTGCTGGTAATTTCGATAATAGTCACCGCGGTCACTATTTACGGCCACATATATCCTCTGATAGAGCAGGAATACGGAAAACGGCTTATGGCGCTGGCTCAGCTCGGCGCCAAAAAGATATCCGGCGAGACCATCGAAAAAATAAAAAGCAGGAGCGATTTTCTGGGCGAATCCTACAACCTTCTGCAGGAGCAGATGAAAAGGATACTCAACGACAACGGCGACGAGTGGAACCGAAAATTCACCGCGAACATTTACCGGCTCAAAAACGACATCGTCCATGTCGTCTGCGATACGACCTATTATTACTCGACGCTCGAGCCCTTTCCCTACGCGACGCAGGAACATTACGACACTTTCAGAGACGGCGTGACCAGGCTCGCCGAATATATCGACACGGCGGGACGCTACAGGACCGCCGCCGCCCCGGTCAGAAACGCCGCGGGCGAGATCGTCGGCGTATTCGAGATCGGTTCCGATTATTACAACCTCGTCGAAATAAAGAACATATTTCTCTATAACCTCTCCTGCGGCGTCGCGATAGCGCTCGTCGTGTATTTTTCGCTGCTGGCGGTACTTTCTTATTTCCTGCTCGTGGCGATAAGGGTGCTGCGCAATATGGTCAACAAGATAACCTCCGGCGACCTCGACATCAACGTGGCGCTCGAGCGCGCGGACGAACTGGGCGAGCTGGGCGAAGGCATAAACTACATGACACGCAGCCTCAGGGATTACATAAAGCACGTCATGGAACTCAACGCCGCCTATTTCCGGTTCGTGCCGAAAAATTTCGTCGATCTGCTCGGAAAGGAATCGGTATTGAGCGTCGCGCCCGGCGATAACGTCAGCAGGAACATGGCCGTATTATTTTCGGATATCCGCTCTTTCACTTCGCTTTCAGAGAAAATGACGCCTCAGGAAAACTTCAACTTCATCAATTCCTATCTTAAGCGCATGGGGCCGGTCATCCGCGAGAATTCAGGCTTCATCGATAAATACATCGGCGACGCCATAATGGCGCTCTTCGAATCGGCGGAACGCGCCGTAGGAAGCGCGGCGATGATGATCGAAAAGCTCGGAGAATATAACGGCCACCGCAAAAGTAACGGCTACGAGCCTATATCCATAGGCATCGGCATTCACTTCGGCCCGCTGATGCTCGGCGTCATCGGCGAGAACGAAAGGATCAACGCAACCGTCATTTCTGAGGACGTTAATATCGCCTCCAGGCTGGAAGGCCTCTGCAAGCACTTCGGCGCGTACATAATCGTCAGCGGCGACGCCATGGCGGCCGGCGGGAACGCATCCGGCGTCGAAACGCGGCCGCTCGGAAAGATCGCTGTGCACGGCCGAGGCGCTGCGCTGGAGCTATTCGAGGTGCTCGTGCCCTCATACGATGAAAGGTCCAGACTTAAATCGGAGACGCGCGCGGCTTTCACGGACGCTATCGATAAATACAACTGCGCGAATATCGTCGACGCCATGGCTAGTTTCGCTGAAATTTCAAAACGCAACCCCGACGACCGCGCCGCCGCGCTTTTTACGCAAAAATGCGAAGAACTTATAAAAACCGGCGTCCCCGAAGGTTTCGACGGCACCCAGGAACTTAACGAATAAAAAGGCTATCCCGCGGAGGAAATTATGTCTTTAGACGTCATAAAAAAAATATTGCTGCTTTTCGCGGTATTCGCCGCGGCGGCCTTTTTCGCCATAGCGGGACGGGAAGAACTCGAGCGCGGGCCTTTCGACGGGGCGTTCCGATTCCGTTCGCCCTACTGGGCCATAGCCGACGATTCGCAAAACGTTCTTCTCGTGGACCGCGAATGCAGGCGCCTTACGCTTATGAGTTCGGGCGGCGAGGTTCTGTGGACGAAAACCGGCGGGCGGCGCTCGCACGGCGAGGCGTTCGAATATTACGACACCAAGTTCGACTCGCGCGGAAATATTTACGTTATAAACGCGGTGAAGGAATTCGGCGCGAGCGATTATTCGCGCATGGAAGTGCTTAAATATTCCCCGAACGGAGCTTTCGTCAAAAAGATCGCCTCGCATGAAAATTGCGATTTCGGATCATTTTTAAATATCCGCGACGCTTCAGGCGCAGCGCTTTTTTATACCTGCGCCGGCAGGGACTCTCAGAAAATGGAGCTCATGAAGATCGACTGCGCGGCCAACTCCGCCGGCGGCTTCATGAAGATACCCGTCAGCACGGACAATTTCAGGATAGCCGCCGGAGTCTATCCGGGCGAAATTTTCGTATCGACCCTCGACGGCCGCATATCACGCGTCGTATCTGAAGGTTCGCTCGAAACTTGTCTCTCGTCGCCGCCCGCGCCTTTTCCAGATCAGGTCTGGGCCGACTCGAACGGCAGGCTTTACTTCAACTCGTTCGACGACATGAATATTTACAGGGTTTCGGAAGCCGTGCGGCGCGCCGGTTTTTTCTTCGACGGCGAAAGCGGCGTTGACGGCAAAGACGTCGGCGGCAGCGGCGGCAGTTCGTTCGAAGTATTTCTTTCGCTCGACAAGATCAAAAAAATCGTCGGCGCGGAAAGTTATTTCTTCAAGTGGATATCGGTCAACGGCCCCGACGAAATTACGGCCGTCAATCTTTCCGACGGAAAAATCCTGTCCATACGTCCCGACGGCTCTATCGCCGCAAGGATAACCGTTGGCTCATACAGCGCAGAACTCTTCGCTTATCATATCGCAGTCTGGCTCGCCCTCGCGGCCGCGGCGCTGATCTTTTTATATTTTCTGGCGCGCGTTTATTATACGGTCTTCACGAAGAGCACTTCGATAATCATCCAGAATATAGCGGTTTTCACGCCTATCCTCGTCATTTCGATATACCTGACGGCGGCCACCATCTATAATTTCATCTATCCCAAATACGAGGACGAGATCAGGAATAAACTGCTGACGGTCGCCCAGGCGGCGGGCGCGCTCGTGGACGGCGGCCTTGTTTCCGCGATCAATTCGAGAAACGACGGAATATCCAGCGCTTTCGACCAGCTCGGCGTTCAGCTCAGAGGCGTCCTGAATGAAAACAGGGACGTCTGGAACGCCAAACTGTCCGTGATGGCCTTCAAGAAAAGAAACGGAATACTGCACGTCGCTTGCGACCCGATAGGCAATTACCTGACGATGGAGCCTTATCCTTACGCGATCAGGGCCCATCATGACGCCATCGACAACACGAAGGTGAGCGGCGGTAAATTTTCCGATCCGGACGCGGAATATATGACGGCGGTCGCGCCGCTTAAAAACGCCGCGGGAGAGATTACCGGCGCGATCGGCGTGGCGGTCGATTATAACGTCATACGCGAACTCGACGGCTTTTTCGTCGCGCGGGTCGTGCGCGGCATAATAATCGCTCTGGCAGCCAATTTCACGTTGCTGATACTTATATCGTATTTCCTTTTCGTTTCGCTTCGCGCGATGCGCGGCACCGTTAAACAGATCACCGGCGGCGATTTCGACGTGCAGATCCCGGCCGGGCGCGAGGACGAACTTGGAGAACTCGGCGCGGGAATAAATTTCATGACCAAAAGTCTTAAGGAATATATTTCGAAAATCGTAAAGCTCAACGAATCCTATTACAGGTTCGTGCCGCGTAATTTCCTGGAGCTGCTGAATATAGAATCGGCCGTCACGACCAAACTCGGAGATAACGTCTCACGCGAAATGGCGGTCCTTTTCTCCGATATAAGGGGATTTTCGGCGATGTCCGAAAAAATGCCGCCTCAGCAGAATTTCAACTTCATCAACTCGTATCTGGGCTGCATGGGCCCTGTGATAAGGAAAAACGGCGGCTTTATCGATAAATACATCGGCGGAATAATCATGGCGCTCTTCGAAAGGCCGGCCGAAGCGATGAAGTGTTCGCTCGCCATGGCGGACAAACTCGCGGAATTCAACCTGCAGCGGAGCCGGTCCGGCGAGGAGCCCATCGCGATCGGCGTCGGCATACATTTCGGCGAGCTGATGCTCGGGATAGTCGGCGAGCATGAAAGAATAAGCGCGACCGTCATTTCAGACACGGTCAATCTCGCATCGCGCCTGGAGGGGCTTTGCAAGCATTACGGCGCGGCGATAATCGTGAGCGGCCGCATCGCGGAAAACGCCGGCGCTGAAAACTACGATACCAGGCCGCTGGGCAGGGTAATGGTCAAGGGGAAAAAGGACCCGGTGGACATCGTGGAAGTGATCATCCCGGGCCTTGACGGCTGTTGCAAACTGAAGTCTGAAACGAAGGAACTTTTCGCCGCGGGCTTAAAAAAATACTGCGCCGCCGATATCGCCGGCGCACTCAGGGCATTTAAAGAAACACTCGAAAAAAATCCGGCGGATGCCGCCGCGGCGCTTTTTGCGAATAAATGCGAAGAAATGCTCAGAAACGGCGTTCCGGAAGGCTTTGCCGGCGTCGACAAACTTACCGCGAAATAACTGGCCGCTGTAAATTCAGAGAACGCCTTCGCCGGCGTTCCAAATCACTTTGTTAAGCCTTCCGGCAGCAGCCTATTTCGATAAGGCGCTCGTGCAGTCTGACCATCGCCATGGTGTCCCGGGCGCAGTATTCAAGAAGTTCTCTTCTCGCCCGCATGCCTTCCTCAACCGAAAGTTTACCCGCCGCGAGATTGTAGTGCTTCACTATCGCCTCGCCTCCGTTGCTCACCGAAAGATCGTCATAATTCATTCCGGGCACCAGGACCGGCAGCGTTTTTTTGATGGAAAAAAGGCCTTTAAAATCGGGATGATAGTAATTTTTGCGCATGAATTCGCAAAGGTCGAATATCCGCTCCTGCATGGCGCAAAGCCGTTCTCTCAAATGCGGATACCTTTCAGCCGCCCTTCTTATGCATAGTTTTTCAAAATCGGAATAGACTATTATGCTGCCGCACTCACCGATATTTTCGACCAGACTCTCGAACAGCTCGCGCCTGCAGTCGCGCCCCGGTTCGGCGATATATTCAAAATGCCTTATATTATCCGGCGTGCAGGAGTGCGACTCCTTGATATGAAGCGAGTATTGCACCAGCATATGCTCGTACGGCAAGCCGCCCCTGTAGATCGGAAGCACCGTAGCGAGCGATTCGAAATCGAGGTAATAGGCCGGCCAGCGGACGGCCTCGAGAGCTTTTTTAAAACCGGGACTGACGAAAGGCTTTCCTGTCTTTACGCTTTCGCGCATCATATAATACAGGCCATCGGCCGGATACCTGAAATAGCCGTCGGGAATGTCTCCGATCGATAGGTACCCGTCCTCGATCATCTGAACGAACCTTTTCTGGTTGATGCTGTTGAAAAGAAATACCGGGTCCTTTATTTCGCTGACGGGGCAATTTTCGTAATAGCCGCAGTTTTTGCATATGGTCGTCATCGCGGCGGCAGGAGTTTCATCCGCCGTAAGCGCGTCGATGATCGGACCGCGGATCTTTTCAAAGGACTTCAGCAGTTTTTCCGCCTCGAAGGCGCATTCAAACGCCGTGAAGAGCCCGCCGGAACCTCTTTCGAGCCTGTAGTGTCTGGATACGAACATCACCGAAACGCCTGCGACGCTCACGCCGCAGTCTCTCATAACCATTAAATTAAAGGCGGCTTCGGTGAAATACTTTCCGGTCCTGCTGCGCGGCCGTTTCACTGATGTTTTGTAATAGGGCGCGCTTTTGACGTCGATCAGCCGCCAGCCGTCGACGACTTCGTCATCGCGCTCGATAATATCGGGACGGGCGATCATGGCGCCGCTTATAAACGCCGCGTCGAAAATCGCCGGCACCGCAGTATCGCACATCAGCGCGCGCGTCTTCTCCGCGGCCGCCGCCGCGTCCGTTTCGGCGACAAGAACCCCGCCTGCGAATCTTTCGCGTGCCAGCTCGTTGATACGGCCGCCGCTGTCTATCATGAACTCCTGGTGCTCAGTGAGCTCCTCACGCACGCCGTTGATGCGGTCGCGAGCCATGAGCCACGCTTTGCGCATGCAGTTGCGCGCCTCTAAAAATATTTTTCTGTTTATGTACGCCATAGCGAAACGCCTTTCTTTTTTTATTTAAAAGAAACCTCGGTCCGGGGTCGCTTTTTTTTAATTATGAAAACGGGGTTTTATGAGTTCTTAAACATCGAATTCAATAATGAATTTAGTTCCATTAAGCCTTTCTACGCTCATGGAACCGCGTATCTGCCGTACCAGCATATTGACCAGCTGCAGCCCGAACCCGGGCGCGTCTTTAGCCAGAACCGCTTCCGGAATGCCGGGGCCGTCGTCCTGAAGCGTCAGTGAAACGCGATCGCCCGTTCTTGAAAAAGAAACTTCGATAGTTCCGCCGTCGCGGCCTTTAAAACCGTACTTCATCGAATTGGTTATAAATTCGTTGATAATGAGGCCCAGAGGCGACAGCAGCTTTGCGTTCAAAACGATATCGTCTATTTTAGTTTCTATCTTCACCGAAGCCTTTTGCGGAAATATTCTTATTATCTCGTCGATAAGGGCTGGAAAATATTTCTGCGTGGAGATCGAGTCGCGGTTTTCAACGCGGTACAGTTTATCGTACAGCACGCTCATACTGCTTACCCTGGCGGCCGCGTCGTGCAGTATATTTTTCGTCAGCGGATTCTGCTGCACTTCCGCCTGAAGTATGAGCAGCCCCGATATCGTGTTCATGTTGTTTTTGATGCGGTGATGGACCTCTTTCAATATGAGTTCTTTTTCGACCAGCAAATTCTGAATATTTTCTTCGGCCTGTTTTCGGCTGGTAATATCATTGCCCTGAGCAATGGTTGAAATTATCTTTTTATTACGAGAGTCGTAAATATTAGCGGAGTTCCACAGGACTGTTTTAACGGTTCCGTCCTTATGCTGAATTTTGATCTCGACGGTTTCCCATCTTTCACCTTTAGCTGTCTGGTAGATGTGATCCATTGATTCACTTTTTGCGTTTTGCGGAAAAAGCAGGTCGAGGTTTTGCCCGGCGACCTCGTCAAATGTCCTGCCGGTCAATTTTTCGAACGCGTGATTGAATTTCGTTATTTTGTAGTCGGCGTCCCAGACGATAATAGGCGCGTTGGCGTAATTAATAAGGTTTTCAAGATAGTCCGTCGTCGCGCGAAGCTGTTCTTCGATCCGAACGCGAGCCGTAATATCGCTGTAAGCTATAGCTACGCCGTAACCTTCCAGCGGAACGGGCGTCGCCGTCACGTTGATCCAGCTCACTTCGTCAGGCCCCTTGACGAGACCCATTTCGACGTTCTCGACGAGGCGGTTCTCCTTGAGAGCGCGGGTGCTCGCGTAATCGTCGGCCGACATGGGCGAGCCGTCCTTTTTGACGATACGCCATTCCTGTCCGTCAATCTTTCTTCTTGCCTGCTCTTCGCTTGACAGGCCCAGTATGCTTTCGGCAATTTTATTGCTCTCCAGTATGGCGCCTGCGCTGTCCGATACGGTAAGCCCGACCGGCAGCACTTCAAAAAGCGTCCTGTATTTGACCTCGCTGATCCTGAGCGCTTCCTGCGCGCGCCAGCGTTCGGTGATATCGCGGAAACTGACAAGGCTCGCCTTCACAGCGCCTCCACGGTCGAAGACCGGGCATCCGAACACCTCCAGAAGCCGGCGGCTGCCGTCGGGCCTTTCCACCATCATATCATCGATATATGACTTCCTGCCGAACATACCGAGTACGATGGGCATTTCATCGGCCGGATAGGTTTTATCGGTATCGCCCTTAAAAGCCCGGTAAACTTCGGCCAGATTATCCTTGCTCACCTCGGGCAATATTCCTCTTCCGAGCAATTGTTTGGCCATTTCGTTAGCCACGATCGGCTTTCCCGACGGCGCCTCCACCATGAAAACGCCTATCGACAGATTATCTAAAAGGGTCGTCAGCAGAAGATTACGGCTATCGAGTTCCTCCTCCGCCCGCCTGCGGCTGGTGATCTCGTTAAAAAACCTGAAAGCGAGCTTTATGGAGGCGTCAAGAACGGTTATTCCGGAATTTTTTATGACGTAACCGTACGAAGTTATTTTTTCAGTCTTTTCAACGATCTCTTTTTCGGCGTGAGCGGACAGGAAAATAAGCGGTATATCATTATTTTTTAATATTTCAGCCGCGGCGTCAGTTCCGCTGATGCCTTCACCAAGATCTATATCCATCAAAATGAGATCGATCCGTTCTTTTTTTTGTGAAACGATGGCTATGGCCCGTTCGCCGGTTTCGGCCTGGATGACCCTGTAGCCGGCTTTTTCGAGCTGATTGGCCTCGAGCATCGCAATGATCGGTTCGTCTTCGACGAGAAGGATGGTTTTCTGTCTGTTTTCACTCAAAGCAGGCCTCCTGCATGAATATTTTTAGTTTTGTTTAGACCGCTTATTATATCCGGTTTACGCTTTCTATTTTTTATTCAAGAATTTCAGGGCCCTGTTGGCGGCATTATCGCGGATATTGTTGTAATATAAAGCGAAATCGAGATTATGGTAAATTCCCATTTTGATCAGGGGATTCCCCGGAAATTGTTTGTCGGCGTCGATCGTGCTGCAGATCAAAACGCCTCTGCTTTTACTGATCTGCGCGTCGGCGTAATTTTTAACGTCTCTCGCCGCGGCGGAAAAATCAGGATTGAGAACCATGGATCCGGCATTTTCGGACGCGGGCGCAAGCGTTTCGTCAAGCGTCCAGCTGATCGGGTTTATGACGATGGCGCCGGGCAGCACGACGGGACTTGCCATGCCGGCTACGGGCCCCTCGGTGTTATATGAAATTATGACTCCGGTATCGTCGGGGCCGGCGGCGAATTTCAGGTGGGGATTTTTAGCCAGATAAGAGCCGGTGATCGAATATCCTATGACGTATGCGGCTATCATCCTGGAGTAAACCTGGGGATTTTCTTTCATATAACCCGACAATAAATAAAGCAATACGTTCGCACCCTGGGAATGGCCGGCTAAAATAAACGGGCGATTTTTATTGTAATTTTTTATATAATGGTCAAACGCCGCGCGCGCGTCCGTTGCGGGAATACCGCCGATAATTATATCCTGTTCGGCCAGGGGCAGAGATAATGAATATCTGGCGTCGACCTGCCTGTAATACGGAGCGAAAATATTGGCGAAGTTTTCAAAAGCGGTTGCCTGTGTCGAGAATGCCCCCTGAGCTTTTGACATCACAAGGGGATTGTCTATTTCACAAATATTGGCTTCATTCGTGCCCGACTTCTGATATGAAGTGGGATACAGGTAAAAAACGTCGACTTTTTTATCGGCCGCGGGTGGCAATGATAGCCAGCGCTGCGAGTTTGAATAATCTATATTAACGCCCGCCGTTTCATTTGCGTCCGAACTGTCGCCGGTCAAAACGCATCCCGAAAAGATAAAACAGGCGAGCAATAAAGTAAAAATAATAGTTTTCGTGTTTTTTTCAATAATTTCAACCATTGATTTTTCCCCTTTTTTAATTTTGTTTTCTCTCATTTCTCCGCCTTTTTAATATCAGGCTTTCTTATTCCATATTCTATATTCCATCATTCCATCGCTTTATGGTTTATTGCTGGAATAAAGCGTGATAAAAGGTCCTGTTGATTATATCACATGATAATTAGAAAGTAAATGATTTTGTGAAAACCCGTAAAATTTTACAGGTTTTTCAAGGCTTTTCGATATTTTTCAAGATTTTAGTTTTTTCAGATTTTTTCGGATTTTTCGATAGTATTCGCCGACCACGATGTACAAAGATTACGCGATCAGCGACACGCTGTTCCACTGGCAGAGCCAATCGACAACGGCGGCGGAATCGCCGACAGGCCGACGTTACATCAATCACCGCGCCAACGGCGTCACCATTCTGCTATTTGTCCGCGAAAATGAAAAAGTGTCCGGCGGCCACTACTCAAGCCCGTTTTATTATCTGGGCCCGGCCGATTATGTGAGCCATACCGGAAGCAAGCCGATTAACATCATCTGGAAGCTGCGCGCGCCAATGCCGGCGAAGTTATTGCGGCAGTCGGCGAGGCTGGCGGTTGTTTAACTCAAAAATGTTAAGTTGTGTTTTATTTCTCTATCAAGACTTAATCAAACAATAGTTGTTCTGAAATTGTCGCGCCGCGATCAATTTTGAACGCCTTTTATTTCTTCGGCCGTAAATCCGGTTTTTTGGATTATTTTTTCCAGCGGATAGCCGTCAAGGTATAATTCACGCGCCAGTTCAAGTTTGCCTTCTGCCTTGCCTTCTACCTTGCCTTCCAGCTTTCCTTCCAACTTTCCTTCTAACTTACATTCTTCCTTGAATCTTTGAATACTTGCGGTCAGCATTGGTATTACCTCCTCCGGTTCGCCTAATTTAACGTCTAAATTTCTGTATCTGAAATAAACTCGCATCAATCGGCGTATCATTTTTTTAAGCCTTAATTCCGTTTCTTTTTCGAGTATTTTATAAAATTCACCGACAACCTGAGCGACATCCTTGATTTCGGACTTTTCGACTAAAAACAGCGCGGCTACTAAATTATCTATAGTTTTAAGGCTTTCGGCCGAAAACTTATTAATTTCAATTTTATAATATGCAAATTTAGGAATATACTCCATTAATCCGGCCGACCTGATTATAGATGAATCGATTAGATCGTCCAGTTTTTCAGCCGAGTTCCATTGCGCGTCGCCGTTATAAACCATTATAGGAAAGACCGGCGGCAGCTTCTTTAATTTTTGATTGACCATCAGATCCTGATAAAAGAGCAGAATATAGGTCAACATGCGCAAGATCATCGTTTCGTCGGTCGAAGACTGGAATTCGATCAGGATGTAAAAATATATATCTTCGCCCTGATATTTAATTTTATGAATTATGTCGCATTCGCGGTTCGAAAATTTTTCGGTGACGAACTTACGGTTAAGCTTTTCTATGGCTGAAAAATCAATGCCATTGATAAAATCTTTATTCACGAATGATTTTAACAGGTACTCGACCATTTTCGGATGCGAGAATATTAAGTTATAAAATTTATCGTAAAACTGGTCTATCGTAATTCTCTTTGCCATAAAGTCCTTATATTTATGAATAAACACTACCGCGAGTAATGCGGCAAATATATTATACACTAAAAAAAGAGAGGTTTCAAGATATAGAAAACGATTTCTATATTTTTTTGCTAATGTCAAAAAGGGATTTTTTATCAAGCATAATAATCTCGTGATAATCTTGTGGTTGCTGAAAAAAATGCTGAAAAAATGGACATAATAACGAAAATATGGTAAAATATTATCAAATCTATCTTCATGAGGTAATAATATGGGAAAGATAACCGATCAAAAATTATTTTTAATGCTTCAAGATTTATCGAAAAGAGCGAAACTGGAAGCATATGATTTTATAGATTTTTTGCTGAAAAAAAGAAGAAAGAAAAAAACTGACGATTTAAGAAAAAAAATATTAGATGTATCAATTTGGTCTGAAAACGATATAAAATCAATTGAAAAAGCCAAAAAAGGAATTAACAAATTGTAAATTATTTTTAATTTCACATTTTCACATCAGTAATAATTGCGGCGATCCGCTATTATTTCATGACGGCCAGGACGCGATTTATGAAATCGGTTAGCTGGCCTTCTTTTTGCAAGAAAACGGAAAATTTCGCGTTGTTGTCCATAATGATATCCGCGCTGAATTCAGATGTTACCGTGAGGCTCGCGATGTGTTCGGGATTGATGTAAGTGTTGTCTAATTTAATAATATTGTCAGGCTGAATCACGGCCTTACTTACCGCCGGAAAAATATCGCCTATGGTGTTCCATTCATTTTTAACGGACGCCTGCGCAAACAAGCCTTTTTCAATAACGGCCGGCCCCAATATGGCGCCGCATATTAAAGCCATAAATACGATGAGAATGAAGGTTTTTCCGCTTCCGGCATCCACATGCTTCAAATTCCGGTTCATTTTATATGCCTCCTGATAAATTCACAAAATTTCGGCCGACGCGGCTCTCTCACTTACCTTTCCGCAGCCCGGTTGTTTTCAACGATAATATTATTGCCCATCTTTGTCATTGTCATTGTCCGGTTTTGGTTTTAACCGTTTGTGTTTCTTAGCTGGCGGAAGATAATTCTCAGATGTTATAACGCTTTTGCCCGTTTGGGATTCCAATTCCAATCGAGCTTTCTTAACTATTTTGCCGCCCTTTTTTCCCGCCTCTGCATTTTCTGCCATTCCGGTGGCATCAACGCTTTCTGCGATCTGCCTGGTGGACAATTCCGCAAGCGCCGTGAAAATCAACTCCGCTTCGCTCATGTGGTCACGCAAGTTCTGCGTTTTAAGGCCTTTTATTTTTTTATGCTTTTTTACTGAAACACCGCTCCATTCTCTATGAATAATATCAGTGAGAATGGCATATTCTTCTTCTTCGGTTATTTCGTGGTCCTGCCAGTAATCGGTGAGTTTATTGCGGGTTTCCTGCCCCATCATCCTCTGTTGGATCCATTTTTCGCTTCTGCCGTGTTTTTGCCAGTATTCACGGGCGCGGTCGAGCGAACGCGCCGGGTCGCTCATATCCCGCAGCCGTTCATATCCGACTTTTGCAAGCCATAATTTTATAGGCTCCGCTTTCGGACTTGGAACGGACTGAATAAGCCTTAGCAGCGTTTCAGGGTTGGCAACGTCGGTCATGTATTTTTTCCCATCGGCGGCTTCCATTTTCAGTCGGTTACATTTTGTAACCGACTCACTTCCTTCGTTTTTTAAACGATTTTTTAAAACTTTCCAGTAGTTTCGAGCCGCCTGATAATCCGGCTGCTGTATTAGAACCTTTATAATATCTACCACCGAGAAATACCATGTTTCCGTCTTCTCATCATACTGACGCCGAATTTTATAACTTTCAAAAACAGCTAAACTATTATCGGTCATTGTTGCCCCCTTCACTGATTTATTCCGAATATAAGGTCATAAGCTCAATCGTCAGGCGACTCAATCTTTTTAATCATCTTATCGAAATCCGATTCAAAAAGGCGGTCCTGAACAATGCGGTCGAGCGATTTCAGTTCTTTTCGGGTCAAATAATTTTTTGCGATCGAAACATCAGTCTTGATAATTTTACCGTCCGGTGCATTTTTCCATGTCGTCAGGCCCATTCGTTCTTTCTTACTGCCGGCTCATTCCAAATTCAAAGGCTATATCTTTATGAACGTATGTTCCGCCATAGCGGCCTGCGGTCGCCTTTAATCCGATAGCGTTTGTTTTTTCGGTCCATTCCTTAACGCTCAATTTATAGATGTTCAACCCAGCCTGACTTTTAATTATGGCGAATTCGCCATAATTAAAATTAGGGTTGTAAACTTTTTCCCATATTCCAAGAAATTCAACTGTGTTTCTATTTCTTAGCCAGTCGGAAATAAAAAAATCGCCATCTTTGGCTTTTAGCATGTCCGTTAAAGAAATGTAATCTTCGTCATTTACCGATATTATTGAAATTTCCGTCCCACTAACATTGATCTTAGCCCTTATTTTCCCTCACTGGCAGTATTCTGGAATTTCCGGACAACTGAATTTTCATCCAATTCATTACTTGAAAATATGTTTTGAAAATGCTCACTGACGGTCCTCACGCCAACATCAAAAAGCGACGCGATCAGCTTCTGTCGGTAATGCCGTTAATTTTATTTCAGCTCAACCGTTTCCCACCCGGCCGGCGCGGCCGCCCTGAAGTTATCGAACCATTGCCGGTCGTGCGTCGTCATTATGATCTGTGTCTCGGCCGGGCCGTTCATCAGCATGTCCGCGAAGCGCTTGCGATGGTCTTCGTCGAAACTCGCCATGACATCATCTAAAACTATAAAACCGCAGTTTTTATTGAACGCCGACGCGGCCGTTATAAAGAAGGCGAGGCCGAGCGCGTTCAGATGCGATTCGCTCAGATATTTGATCGGCGAGCCGGTCGATATATTCTGAAAATCGAATTCGAGGCTGAGGCCGATGAGTTCGTCCTCGTCTTTTAAAACGGGCTTCAGGCAGAAATTTTCATTTTTTTCACCCGGATTCAGCCGCTGGTAGATCGAATTGATATTCGTTGAATATTGCTTCAGGAAATTATCGATGCTCTCCTTCTGCTTCTTCGAAAAATCTTCGAGGATCAGTGCGAGGTTTTTTCTCTGATCTTCAAAACCCGACTTTTGGATCTCGATTTTTTTGATCTCCCTGTAATTATCGACTGCCGTCAATATTTTATAGGTAATGTCCGTCGAAGTATCGACTGCCGACGCCTTAAGCCGGTCGATCGCGGAATCGGCGAGCGCCGCGATATCTTCCGTTATTTTTTTATACAAAGAAATATCGGCGGGCGCGTTAAATGAAGATACAGCGGTTATTTCAATGTTATACCGCTCTTTTATTTCAGCCGCGCAGTTTATCAACTCGCCCGCTTTTTCTTTAAACGGCGCGAAGACTGCATCGGCGATAAGTGAAGCATCTTTTTTCACAAACGCTTCCATCGAGTTTATCGCCTTCGTTAAATAATTCAGGACTTCATTTTTAGCCTTAACGAATTGCTCTTTAATGGCCTTTATCGCGCCAAGGCCGCCGATGCGCTTTTGTATCTCATCGACCAGGCGGGCTTTATCGATATCCTGAAGGCAGAGCGGGCATTTATTTTCGGTATATGCAGCGTTATTCAGAACATCAACGCCCGTCACCAGAAGGCTTTCGATGAAAATTTTATTGAGGTTATCGAGTTCATTTTTCAACTTACCGGCCACACCGTCGAATGCGGCGCGGCTGGATTCGAGGCCGCTAAAATTAGCGATATTATCTTCCGCGGCTTTTTTCAATTCGTTAATAATAATCATTTTAGCCGCGGCGGTTTTGCTGTCGGCGCCCGCGATGGATTTAAGCACTGGTTCAATTTCAGCAATACTGCCGACCGTCGTTCCGGATTTAACGGCCGCAATAAGCGTATTGACGCCGCTGATAAGTTCGGCATCGTTGTTCGCGTTCTGATTGATATTGGCGATAAGAGTTGACTGGCGCAGGCTGATGGCGCCGTCGAATTTTTGGTTTTTGATCTCGCGCACTATTTCGTTATAGGCTTTTTTTAATGTTTCCTTAACTTTCGTCACTTCGGCAAATCCGATGATCTCGGACAGAAACCTGAGTTTCTCCGCCTGCGTATCGCGTATAAATCCGGTGAGCGTGCCGCTTCTTAAAATTATATTCTCGTTTTTGCAGCCGGCGATCAAAGTTTTAAAACCATCGCTTTTATTGGAATATTCAGCCGAAAGCTCCGATTTTTTATCGGCCAGGATGGACCGGTCAGCGTTCAGCGCCGCTTCGTCAAATTTAAATCCGACGCGCGAATCGTCACCGGCGGCCAAAAATGTGTTTTTAAGCGATTCAAGAAGTTTTCCGGCCTCGGTTCCGCCAAGATACTCGACCTTATTTTTGAAAAACCATTCAATGGCGTCGGCCACGCTGCTTTTACCGGCTCCGTTCGGGCCGTATATCAAAAGCGAGCGGCCGCCGGGCGCAAGATTAAATTCCGATTTAAACCCTCTAAATCCTTTGATATCGATATTATTTATTCTGACCAGGCGTCTCACCCCTTAAAGTTGAAAGCGTGTTCGAAACGTTTGTCTCCGTAAATTTTCCTTTTTCATAAAGCGCGGCGAAAGCCTCCGCCATCTTCGGGTCCAGCCCCGGTATCGTTTTTATATCCCTGAAAAAAGCGTCGAGCAGCTCTTTACCGGTTAGAATTTTATCCATAACATCCCGCCTTAATCGAAATAATTCCAGTTGATCTCAAACTTAACATTTACGATCTGATTGAAGCCGATATCGCTTGATTTATTGTTGCATATCGGATACACCCCGAATTTATCGACGAAATCGACGATAAAGTAGTTTTCGAGGTCTTCTACCTTGCCGCTCCAGTGGTCCTTGTACATATCGAAATTGAAATACGTGAAATATAGGCCGTCCATTTGATTATAACTCGTGAGCCCACGGTTGCCGGAAACGCCATTAACGTGATCGGTAAGCCTCTTGCCGATGCTGTTGGTCTTTTTCTCGCTCATACCGATATATATGAGTCGCGAATCGCGAAACGGATAACTGATCTTCCGCCCGGGCAGGAAAATGAAATACAGCCCGATAAGGCCCATCAGAAGCTGAAAATTTACCAGCTCAAATTTCTGATATTGCGCGAAATTAATTTTTTTAGTTTCCATGTTTAATTCCGTTACAGTTTATTAATGTTTCGTTTTTTATACAAATTCATTGCAAGTTAATTTCAAGATCTTTGTATAACTTATCCCCTAATTCTTTACACAATTTGTTTTGATCATCGAACAAGTCAGCAAATGAAATCTGGCAGTATTTATCTCCAAAATCGCTATGCTCAAAAGGTTTTTTATTCAATTGGTTAAACGGTGCCTTCGGATAAAGCAAAATACTCAAATTTGATTCATAATGCAAGTTGTAAACAAACATCTGCTTTAAATCGTCATCAGAGGGCCTGTTATTATTTAAAACTTTCCACTTTGTATCAATTACAACGCATTTACCGGATTTACTTCTTATGATAATGTCTGCTTTGATATTTTGCTTATCCCAAAATGGCTGCCGAACTTGTCGGCGAACTTCCTGAATAGCATGTCTACCTTCAATCGATTTTAATTTTCTATAAATGTATGTTTCATACAAAACGTTCATATCAAACATGATAGCTAAAACATTCTCATTGCCGCCTTTTAGATCGGGTGAAAATCTTAAAATGATAAGCTGCGCAATTTTAATCGCCTGCCTGTAGCGTTCGTTGCATCGATTAAAAACTAAATTAGAAAAAGTCGAATCTGTAATATTGACTTCGCTAACATTCTCAAAATCTAATAACAATTTTTGAATTCTATTGTTAAATAGAGGATTGTTCGAAATTTTCGTTAGAACCAACAACGCTTTCAGAAGAATACGATTAAGTTTATTGTCCACATCATAAACATCATGCTCGACATAAAACTTTTCCTTATGAATATAATTTTTCTTAATATGCTCATTAAACTTAATTTTGCCTTTTAATTTATTTAAGTTTCCGGAATTTTTCCTATAAGCTTTTATAAACCCATGCCTTACAATAGTTTCTGTTTCAGTTAAGAACAGATCGTAATAAAGGTCTAATATCGAAGCTGATTTTAATTTTAACTTTGCGTATGTTATTGAATCAAGTTTTATAAGTTTACACTCATTTAGAATTTCAAGCAAAGCATTATGCCATTTTTCTTTAGACTCACTATCGTTATTAGAAATATCGGCTTTGGGTAAAATTTCAATCGTTAAGTTATTAACCTGAATGACGCCGACATAATTAGAAAATTTAATACGGTTATTACCAACACTGAAATATTTTTCATTTGTTTTAATTCCGTATTTTTCCAACGCCTTAAAATGAGCAGCAGTAAACTCTTCATTAGAGTCTACTTTTAAAACCTGATGTTCAAAAACGGTTATTTTTTTATTCATAAATTCTTGTAAATGTTTTCAGTTCCCATTTAGATTTATCAGTAAAACTATAAATTGGCTTTTCATCAAATTCTTCATAGCCATCATAATCATTTGTACATAAAAAATTTGCTGAATTATTTTTCTTTTCAACAAAACCGTCTCCAAGAATAAGGCGAATTTTACCCCAATCGCCGTAAAAGTATTCCTGCAAAAGCGGCAATATTTTATCGGCAAAAATTATTTTAAGTTCTTCCAGCGGAGCATTACGATTTTCAATTGTCATAAAATATGAATGCCCTATGCAATGATCCTGATTCAGTAATTTTTCGATTCTATTATTTATCGATTCGAGTAATTTTTTTAGTTCAATTCCTTCACATCTGTATTCATCTTTGTCTAAAATTGCAGAATCCGGATTCATCTGTATAAATGAAAATCTTCTGCGCAACGCAGTATCAATAGCTTCAACACTGCGATCAGCCGTATTCATTGTACCAATTATATATAAATTATCAGGAATTCCAAATTCTTCACGCGAATAAGGCAATTTAACTGGAATATAGTTATCTTTACTAATTCGTTTGTCTTCTTCAATGATCGTTATTAATTCTCCAAAAATATTAGCGATGTTACCGCGGTTAATTTCATCGATAAATATCGCGTATTTATTATCGCGATCTTCCAATGCCTCATTTACTATTTGCTTAAAAACTCCCGGCTTTATTTCATACACTAATTTGTTTTCATTTTCGGAACTTACATCATCGACAATAACAGGCTTTATTCCTTCGATAAATTCTTCATAACTGTATGATTGATGAAATGTAGTAAAAATATATCTTTGTTTAGGAGCTTTCTGATAATTGGTGAATAAATCTAATAATTCTTTTATCGTCAGTTCTTTTTTGATTTTATTTTCATCTATTAAAGACCAATTTTTATCTTTATCTTGTATAAAAATCGAGGGCTTTTGTCGAAGATTATCATCAATTTGAACATATTGGCAACTTTTATGAGTATGACGATATAAAAAACCTCTTATATTATGATCAACACTATTTGAATTTTTAATTTTTTTTAATTCTTTAATCAAAGGATGATTATAAATGTCCTTTAATTTAGTTGGTAATTTTTTTGTTTTTAAATCATATACAACAGCAGCAATTATTTCCCACCAGGAATATTCTGACAACGCTTCAGACAAAGAAATATCATTTTGAAATGAGCCGGAATTTTCGTCGGTAAACATTTTAAAATATTCATTTTTCAGTTTAAATGTTTTTCCCGTACCCGGGGGACCATATAAAATTATATTCAGTGAAGGAAGCTCTGGTGTTGGTTTTATTATAACAATTTGATCCGGTATTTGAAAAATATCTATATATTTTTCGATTTCGTTAGTCTTTCTAACTTCAGTAAGTGTTTTTTGGGGTAAATTTCCGTCAGATTGCCAGCTTCCTGTCTTTATCCAGTTAACCTTTCTACAACTCTTAAATTTCTTTCTGTTTTGATCATAATAATAAGAAGATTCTACAACGCCATAACCTAAAAGCTCAGAATTTCCATTTTTAGCGATAATAATATCGCCTATTCCAATGCTACTTTTAAAATCCCAGCATGCGGCAGAATCATTTGTGTATTTTTTGTTATTCGAGTTAATTGATTGTAATTTTTTTACAATATCATCCTTGGAACTATAATCATTAAAGTTTCCTAATTCTTCCCAACCAAGTCCCATAATTTTTAATGATTTAAATTCTTCCCATTCCGATGCATTTTTTCCAGGGGCATAAATCCAATATTTTTTAGCAGAATGTTTTTTTGAATCATTCCATTTCCAGGCTTCGTACGAAATCTCATAGAACTTTTTGGAAATTTTACTTTTTATTTTTTGTAAAATAGATTTATATTCAGAAAAAGTTTCGAAATTCGTATCAATGTTGAAATTATTATTTAAATATTCTATTGTTGGGCCGTCAATTGGAAAATATTTTTCTGGATTTATCAAAAATAGAGCTTCAGTTAATTTTACTTTTGCTGTATTTTTAATTTCCAAAACTTCGGCAAAAATTTTTTCGTCAATGTTATCATTAATAGCCTTTTTGAATAAGTCCCAAAGTTTATTTATTTCGTTATTATTTCTGTCTGCCTTAATTGGAAATAACCAAACATTTTTGGGAAAAACAGACGGTATTCCTAAATCATCTGTGGGATAAGACTGCAACTTAAGTTTTTTAGAAAGTTTCTGAAACATTCCAATTCTTTTCTTACCGTACTTATTTATGTAGAAAAAGAAAGTAAATGGATCGATTTCATCGAGTTCTATCTTTTTATTGTTTTCATCGGTATCATTAAATCCAGTTACACCAATATCTTTTAATAGCTGAATAAGTTGCTTTTGCTTGTTTTTTTTGTTTTTTAAAAACATCACTATTTGCTTAAAAGTTTCGACCCAGGAATATTTTGGATTTTGATCATTCATATAATTATCCTCTTAAATTTTTTAATCTAACCAGTAAAAGCATCTATTATTAAATAATTATTACACTAGTGTCCAAAGTTCAATAAATAAAATGCCCATTTTTCCTATGGTTGTTTATCCCTGCCGTGACACGTTCATATACCTGTTAAGCATTCTCAAAGTGCCGCTACAACCAAAATTTCTTGCGAAATCTACCGGCATAAATCCTTCATCATTTCGAGAGTTGATATCGCCGCCGTTTTCATACAAAAACTTTAATATTTCGGTCCTGTCATAAGCCGCGGCGCAGTGGATCGAGGTACTGTCATGGTTGCATTTTTTATTGATGTCCGCACCACTGTCAACCAAAATCTCAACTACATTAAAATGATCATACATAACGGCTATATAAAGCGGCGTATTAGATGAGTAACCGCCCGCCCTGATATATGAATGAGTTGAGCAGTATTGCTTCTGAATTTCGGAATCTTCGGCGGCGTTAACATCTGCACCTTTTTCGATAAGGAATTTAATAATGTTGACGTCACCACTTTCAGCCGCGAAGTGGAGCGCGGTACGGCCCTCACGGTCATCTCTCAAATTGACGTCGGCGCCTTTTTCTATGATCGCCTTTACGGTCTTGAACTTTCCGTCGAGAGAAGCCCAGTGCAACGGTGTGCGTCCGTAGTATTCGTCTTTTGTGTTAATTGCCGAATCGCCATGCTTCATGTTTTTAAATATATCCACCATGCCGGCTTCGGCCGCCTGATGTACATTGCCGGCATCAAAATCTGAGCCGTCGCCATGGACAATGCAGCACCCAACTTCTGAAAAATCAGCAGGAATGGAACTTTTTGGGGGCCTCATATAATTTTCAAGTGCATCAGCCGCCTCGCTTTGCCTGAACTGCCTGGCTGCATCAAGAGCGGTACTGCCATCGGCCGTGTACGCATGCACGTCAACGCCGTTATCCAGTAATAAATTCAGGATATCGACGTGTCCGTCTCGCGCCGCTATCATCAAAACGGTTAGCCCGCAATCATTCTTAGCGTTAATATTAGCGCCTTTTTCGATCAGATACTTAGCGATAGCCGCATATCCTTCTTGCACTGCCACCATAAGCGGAGTAAAACCTCCGACCGCAAGGTTTATATCTGCGCCTTTTTCGGCAAGCTGCATCACGCAATCGAGAGAGTTCATCGTTACAGCCAGGATAAGCGGAGTTAATCTCTCCCGGGTTACAACATTTAAATCAGGACTGTTTTTAATGGCAGAAGCCAGCATCGCAGAATCATCAAGTTTAATAGCCGTGAAAATCTGCTGGATTTTATCAGAAAGAGGTTCGTTTGTCACCGAATTTTTTTTGCTATCGGTCATAAATACTCCTTCCTTGATATCGTAAAAATTAATTTCCTAAATTTTTGAATTCAATTTTGGGAGATTCGTTCATTGCCGCGTTGATTATTCCGGTCACTGATGGATATTAATGAAAAATCTTTCTTCCATCATCAGTAGTACCTGCATCTAATATTTCGCCTCCGCATAAAGGGCAAATATTAGGTTTACAATTTTTGCAAAAATTAAATTTTTCTTTGCATTCTTTGCAATGATAACCACTGTATTGAACGGCCTGTGTAAAGAAATTTCGTTTGCATATTGTACATATAAAATTACCGCATATTAACATATTCTCATCTCCACTTTTCATATCATTCTAAATTAAAAAATTAATCCACTCTTCTATATGTGCACCATTTTTGATTTTTCGTAATTCTATTAATGACTCAAAAACTTCTGTTTTTCTATCTGGTTTAATTTCATTTATTCGACCATAAAACCTGTATAAAGCAAACCATCGATTTTTCAGTTTTTGAATATCTTTTTCGTCAATGCTCGTCAGCGGTGACCAAAATTTTAAAAATATTTCTTCTAAATTTTTATTTTTATATTTTAAAGATATATATTTGACCCCCCAATAAGTTAATAACTGAGCCCATGATTCATGAACAAAAGTATCAGTTATAATATAATCCCTAAGACGCCATTCAGGCGAATTCGGATGAGGTAACTTATGCGAAATCCAATGAGCTAATTCATGAATATATACTATCTCTCTTAAAGAATTTTCGTTAACATTTCTATGTTTATTAACCCATTTGATAGCTTTTTCGAAAATAGTAATAGTTTCATTTTGAGGAGTGTATAAGCCCAAAATATTATCTATATCGAGTCCTTCGGGAAAATTTTCTTCCCAATCTTTTTTATTAACAAATGTGGGGGGCGTTTCATTTGACAAATGATATACCGGCAATATTGCGTTGGTATCAAATCCAGCCAAATCAGCAATTCGTGATAAAAATTCAATTATGCTATCTGACTCATCATATTGAGAAGCATCAGAAAAAGTTAAAATTAAATTCTGAGTATTTGACTTTTTATTAAATTTAATAAAAACATTTACCAATTCAGAGCCTGAAACATTATAAAATACTTTTGGCGCAACATCATTTTTGGATGAACCGAGAGTATCAGAATTTAAAATCAAAGTATTGGCATTACCAATACCTTTAACGATTTCCAAATTTCCATCACAAATCTTTTGAAACCACTCCTGAAATTGACCTGGTTTAAGAAGATCAAACATATAATATGATTTTAAATCTGCTATATGTTCTTCAGGTATATCAACAGGATTCACTTTCGACAATTTTTCGTTTACCGATTCAAAATGAGATTTTGCGTACTCGGCCTTAGCCGGCGTGGCTTCATCGTCATCCTCGTCAGATTTAATTTCAACAACACGGATAATATATTCATATCCTTTTTCTTGAAGTTCTTTAAGCTTTTCTAATCCTTCGCTTTTTCCATTTATTTTCAAAACTTTAAGATATTCATCCAAGCCAATTTTAATGAAAAAATCAGGATTGAACCCTCGACGTACTCTATCTTTACCGCCCTTCCAATATTCATAATCAATAGAATAAAAGCCCTTATCAGTTGATTTTATCCAGGAATCAAGATATGTCGAGTTTTCTAACAACCTAAAAACAAATTCTTTTTCTGGAGAATGTGAAACCAGAATTGTGCTCTGGGGGGTTTTAAATACATCAGTATTTACAATATAAGGCGGTCTGTCATCATTTTGAATTAATGGTTGAACATAATTTTTATGTGCTTGAAGGAAGTGCTGCGGATCAAAGAAAAAAAATGTTTGCTGAACGGGGTGGTGAACTAAAGGCATTCGCGAATTTTCGAGGTAATCTATAACTGTTTTTGTTTTGTTATCAACTTCTATTTTGTATGACTTGCTTATAAATGCCGTGGCGTCTCTTTCAAATTCACCAACTTTTACAGAACTACATTCAAGTTCTTTAGTGCTTATTGGCACAATATCTCCAAGAATGTTTTCAAATACTCGCTTTTTCTTTCCACGTGGTAAAAATTGGTTAAAATATAGATCAATTTGTTTTTTATTCTCTTCTGCTAAATATTTATCAGAAATTCTTGCTTTATTCATTGCCGAAATTATAACATTTCGTATTTCAATTTCAGTTGGACAACGATTTTGCGGGCCACTGCCAAAATCAAAACGTATTCCTTCATATTCTCTTCCTAAAAATCTTCGATAAATAGCATCAACGATACTCTCAACAGAAAATGTCTTTTTCTTGAGTGCATACTTATCCGTACCTATAATTCTCTCAACAATAACATTTTCGTTAACATTATTTTTGGTCAAAGATAATTCGCGAAAAGGTAAACCAGACTGTTCATCGTCGGTATTGTCTTCAATCCTGGTAGTTGAAAGGTAATTTAGATTAAATACCGAAAAATGATGCTTACTACGGCAATTATCAGATACTGAATCTTTTAACGGTTCCGATGTAATATACACGTCAGATTTCGTTACAGCATCCATCAGTTCTGTGATATGGTTGGCAAATTTTTCATGATTTGTAACGGTAAGCATTGGATATAACTGTTGAATTTCTACAAAAGAGATATTTCGAGGAATTCGCAATCCACGGCCCAATACCTGAGAGATCAAAAGTTTCGAATTAAAAATGCGCTCTTCCATTGGAACGATCTGGAATACATTATCAACATCCCAGCCTTCTAAAAGCTTGCCGACGGAAAAAATAAATTCGACTTTACCTCCGACTTTGTTCGGGTCAATTTCCTCAATATTATCCAGTTCGTTTTTATATACAGATACAGAAATACTACTTACCACGCAAATAACTTTTTCACGCGCAATTTGTTCGAGTTGAGATAATGACCCGATAAAAACTTTATTTACTTGATACCATTTAGCTAAAAATTTAATGAATTCTTCCGAACGGTTTTTTGCATTTGCCTGTGTCGGGCAGTAGAAAACCGTAATAGGTTTGACTTTTCTGTTACGTTTTATATCTTTGTATGCATATTTATCAGAATTTTCAAGATGTTTTAAAAGCACTACCTCGAATCGCTTGTCAGTCGTCCACTGCATTTGTCCTTGATTAGTTTTAACATCGATAATGGGATTAATATCTTTTATAACGTTATCATTAATCGCTGTCCGAATGTTATAATCAAAAATAACATCTGCAAAATAATCATCACGATTGTAAGGCGTGCCGGTAAAACCTATATGGCGTTTTATTTTCGTATTTTTTTTCAAAAACTGCATCCAGATGCGTTCATCTTTTTCATCTGCTTTTTTACTTTTGCCAACCTCAATATCTTTATCCAGCTCAAGTTCGTGTTTTTTATCATTAAACTTAAGATGTGAATAGGCGTGATGAATTTCATCGCCCAGAACCAGAACTTCTTCTGTATTTTTGAATAATGTATCTATTATTCCGCCATCAGTATAGATTGCGTTAATATTTTCAATTGTGATGCTTCCGTCTTCAATTGCGTCGTTATTAGTCAAAATGTCTATCGCTTTACCTTGATATTCTTTAGGCAGGCAATCATTCCAGGTTTTATTGTTAAGAAATTTCTGAAATTTATCACGCAGTCCCTCTTCAATAATCGTAGATGATGGGCCTAAAACTAAAACTCTTTTTGTAAGTCCCATTACAAGGGACAGATAAGCAACTGCAAATATAACATAAGATTTCCCAGTGCCTGTTGCCATGTGCACAACGCCTGATAATCTATCAGCAAGCGGCAGATGACCGTACATTATTTTTTGGGAGCCAAACCGTTCCTTAATATGAATCTTTCTCTCAAAATTTTCACTTGCAAGTTCGGTTACATCTTTATATATGCCGCCCCACAAATAAATCATCGTGTGCTTAATCGCTTGAAATTGATATTCACGTTCGCCGGTAATTGCGCGTACATAATCTTCTATTTCCGAAAACCTGAATTTTTGAGTTTTGCATTTTTTTATATCGATATCAAGAGTATGTTCTGAAAGAAATAGTTTTTGTACTTTTTGGATTCTTTTTAACGCACTCATAATTACTCCTTTTATTTCAAATTAAAAAGTTTTGACTCGTTACCATGTTTATCAATCGCTATCAATCCAACGCTCTTTTTTTCAATACCTTCCAATATTATTGATCCGTCTTGCGCTATTTCGTTGGCAAATATAGTTTTATCCATGTCAAATGGTTTCTTTGGATCATAATCGATATCGACTAATAACATTGCAAGTCCTGATAAATCATCGAATAAATTGCCTTCGCTATCTAATATTTTTGTTTTGAAATAAGTTATTTGAAGGCCCTCTTTTGTCCGTTTGGCTTCTAACTCAACATCTTCATTAAAATAAAATGTGGAGGAAGTAATAAGATTATTTACGTTGGCTTGTGAACTTGGCTGTTCTTGAAGCTCAAAGTTGCGTGAGACTTCTTCCAATATTTTATAAGGAAAGGTTTTAATATAAAAAGTGATTTCTTTACCGTTTTTATTAATAGTAGTATCACTAATATTTGTACATGATTCAGGAGTGATTATATAATATGCGCCTTTTAACTTCCCGCCAGACCGATGTATAATCTCTTTCAAGTATTTTTCATCAATTCTTATATTTTTAAGAAATTGCACATCCCAAACAGGATAAACTTCTACAGGATTATTATCTTTAATAGCATAAATATGAGCCAGTTTGAATTTTTTTGATTTTTCATCATCACGCGTAAGCTGAAAAAGCCCCAATACAAAATCTATATAGGTATCGGAATTCTTGCTTAAATTCATAACTCTTGTAAAATCATAGGTGCCAGAAGAAATAATACAAAATGGTTTCGGCGGCTTATTGTATGTATCACCTTTTTTTATTACCACTTTTCCTTCTTTATTTTTTTCTTCAATAAGTGCTTTTGACTCACCAATACGAAGGATACGTTTCTGCATAGTGTATATTGAATGTTTTCCAAAGTCACAAGTTATCCATCTGCGGCCAAGTTTTTCCGCTACGGCAACCGTTGTGCCTGAACCGCCAAATAAATCCATTATTAAATCATCTGGATTAGATGAGGCCATAATAATTCTTTCGAGCAGTGCCTCTGGTTTTTGAGTTGGATAGTCAAAAGCTTCTAGTGCTTGTGAATTTATTGGATAAATGTCACACCATAAGTCATCAACAATGTCACCTTTCATTTCATCCAAATATTGTATCTTTTCAGGCCTTCCATTAGAAGTAAAACGAATTAAACCATTTTTAAAAGCTTCGTCAATCCTTTCCTGCGACCATATCCAGTGCATTCCGGCTGGAGGTTTAAGAATTTTTCCATTAAAGTTTTTTGCAGTTCCACTTCCTTTTTGTAAAAGTGAAACCGTTCGATAGAGCCTGCCTGTTGAGTCAGGTTTATAATGGGATGATATATATTTTTCGTCAAAATCTTTATATTGATTTTCAAAGTTCATTTTATCAGATTTAGAATAACAAAATATAGTATCATGGACATTACCAAAAGATTTTGCTTGTCCTTTAGACGAGCGTATTTTTTGCCAAATTATTTCATTAACAAAGTTTTCTTTTCCAAATATTTCATCCATAATTATTTTAATATAATGACTCATCTTTTGATCCAAATGCACATATATGCTTCCATCATCAGACAACATCTCTCGCATATAAATCAAGCGTTCTCTTAATGCTTCGATAAACTCTGCTGTATCTACTTTGTCGCTATAACTTCTCTCGCCCTCCTTACCTTCAAAATCACTCTTGGTTGCAAATGGAGGATCAATATAAATGAGTTTTACTTGCCCTTTTACTTTGTCTTTTATCAATGGATCCGTATTTTTATAGCATGTTTTCAAAAATTGCATATTATCGCCTTGAACGATAAGGTTACGCCATTCGTTACTTATAATTTCGCCAAAACAACGAACGGTTTGAAGTGGAGCAGCGCCTATACCAGCTCCGGCTTCTGCAAGAATAGATGTTTTAGAACGTTTGCCGGCATATTCAATCGTTGGAATTTTAGCTCTATCAAGTGCCTGAACGTCAAATTTTTCTGCCGTTCCAGGGAATAATTTAATCAGTAATTCTGGCGGCAATTCAGTACCTTTATTCATTGATTCACTTATCTTTTTTTTGTCTTCTTCCGAAAGAATAATTTTCGACATAGTTTTAAAACTTCCTTTCTAATAATATATTTAGTACATCAGCTTCGGTTTGTCCCTGAACTTTTGGCCGTAAATTAAATTTATTGACTCGTAAAAAGCGATAACCGTAACTCTCCAATTCCATCTGACGCGCTGTGTCATAATCAATATAGGACTGTGAGAAATTAAGGCTATTTACTTCGTTAGGATTTTTGAAATGATATTCGATACCATCATATTCAAGAATAAGGGTCTTCTCTTTACCACCTGATGCATAAGTAATAAGAAAATCTGCGCGATATTTTGGTATGCTTGTTTTATATTCGGCCGCTATATATTTACCAATATCAAACTGCGGAATTATCTTGATATGTTGCCGATGCGCTTTAACAAAATTGGTTTCCAAAAGAAGACCATAAATTTTCTTTTCCATCGGCGACTCAAAAATTGATTCATCTTCCACGAAAAAATCATTTTTCTTGTTATCTTCTAAAGTTCTCTTATAATGTTTAAGTGCATCGCCAAGGCGAGTGTTGCTATACTGCTCGATAGGCTGGCTATGGACGAATATCATCGTATCTTTGGCACGGCTGAACCCTACATTGAGGCGCTGCATTTTAAGACTTCGTATATTATCTGCCGCGCCCCCAATGACTGGATAAATACTTCCTAAATTGGCATTTTTAAGTTTTTTATCTTCGACGAAAGAATAATATACGATATCGCGTTCTTCACCCTGCACATCTCCAACAAACCAGATATCCATTTTATGATCGCGCTTCAAAATTGACATGTTAAATTTTTCATTCAACGCCTGCTCTAATCTTGCCTGCTGCTCTTTGAAAGAAGTGATGATACCGATAGAACCCTTAAACTTATTGTCAATACGCTTTTGAATATCGTCAATAATCGCTTCTACTTCGTCAAGGTTCGTATTAGGAGCTGATAATCCAAGTGTTTCAACATTTATAAACTGAATAACTTCTCCGATTGGCTTGGTACGGATACGATTAACAATCAATTCCATTTGCGCTTCTTTATAAAAGAAATCATTAGAATAACTAATGATCTCTGAAAAACTACGAAAATGTTCCCTGAGCGACGTTGTATAATTAGCTATTGCTTTTGCGAAGGTAAGAGTAGAAGTTCTGATGTTAAATGTTTTTAACCAGAGTACCGTTCCATCTTGAGGTTTTTCCAGAGTATCACTTTGCATGTCATCAAATGAAATATCTTTTGACACTTCGTCAATAAGTTCTTTTTTTGACGCTTCCGATACATTGGCAGAGTAATCGTCTTTATAAGCGTTTATGATTTCATTAAAATAACTTGCCGAATATTTAGCATTAACGTTGGTCGCACTTACCGCGCCATACGACTTGTTTGGCGCGCAATATAAGCGAAATCGAATCCGCAATCGACACCTGAGAAGCTTCGTCAATTATTAATATGTCGATCAATCCTTCTTCCATCGGAAAATGCTTTGAAATAATTGCAGGACTTGCAATAATGCAGGAAATATTTTCTAATAAAACCTTTGTTTCGTCAACTGAAAATCGTTTTCCCCCTTCATAAGAAACCTTTATTCGCTCCATTATGCCAAGATGATTATTCAGGTTTTTTAAACGTCTATCGTTATTATGTTCAATATCTTTTTGTTTGAGTTTATAATAAGTTTGAATATCCTGCAAGCTGATTTCTAATGCGCTGGCATTTTCTGATAGATAATAATGTTGATTAATCCATTGCCACACTTTTTTAACTCTCTCATCATTTCCATTCAGTATCGCAAGAGTGTCCAAACTTTTTTCGGTGACACCAATATGATTTAACAATGTAGAGTAACATTTGAATAATGTGTTTATTGCGTTGTAAACTCCATCATTGATAATATTATCAGCTTCGCTATATTTTCTAAATGCTTCATGCACATCAATGACATCTTTGTCCTGGTTTCCTGGCAATGCCCTATAAGAAGATAATAGTGTCTTATATTTTCTCAAAGATAATGCGATTTTTACTTTATCTATCCCCGCTAATAGAGTTTTTATAGTCAGGTTTTCTTTTTCTATATTTAAAATTCTCGATGCTTCTTTAACTATTCCGGCGAATTTTAAACTCGTAAGCTGAGTAAGCATTAATGTGAGTTCTTCTTCTTTAGGCGCCTTGCCTAAAATTTTACTAAACCAGCTGCTAGCAGTATGCTTTGTAGTTAGTTCCGTAATTTTTATTTCAAGATTAAAGTGTTGTTTGAGACTGTCTAATAATGATAAAAAGTCCGCAGGAATTTCGGCAAGAGCCGTTTCAATGTGTTGGTCTGCTTCCGTTACCTGATTGAGCTTTTCACAAGCGTCTAAAATGTCTGAAATTTTCTTTTTTTGATTTACTACATAAGCATATTCCTCGATACTTGTACCAAACAATTTAGATAAATGATCGGAAGAAATAAAATTTGCAATTACTTCAAAAGAAATTTTTGGCTCAGGCTCAACAATCGCAGAGATAATTTTTGCAATAGATAAATCAGCGGTCAATTCGCTTTCAATATGTTCCAAAAGTATTTTCTTCTTGATTATATCCTCATATTTACTGGATTGCTGTATCTTTTTTTCAATAATTGATATAAGTCTGGCTCCAAGTTTTTTTGCGTCTCCCTCGTTTGCTTCGCTATTATGTTCCAGCACACGTTCATTTGCGGCGCATACCACAGATGACTGCAAGGTATTCATAATATTGTTTGTTGAGCCGCTTTCTTTATCCATTCGTACAATCGATGGTTTCGATTGAGGGTGAAGACTTTTATATTTATCAGTCAACATACGGTCAATAACGTCAAGAGCCTCTTTTTTGTGTGACGTAATTACGACTGATTTGTTATTTTCGTTTGCCCAGTAAGTCAATGCGTTAATGGTGTGCGACTTACCAGTTCCAGGGGGACCGTCAACAACGATAATGTTATTTTTTTCGTTGGCAAGGGCAAGCAGAATACGTTTTTGTGAATTATTAACAGGAATAGGGCTATTAGAAACATACCTTTCAGGTTTTTTGAAAGAGAATTTTTCGGAAAAATTTTTATCTACTTCATCCTGATGATTAGGAACAGTGCCTTTAATGTATTGATCGATGAAGTCTGAAAATTTACTTGATGAACCCAAATCCATTTTAGTCATAAGTTCGGAGTAGTCGAGAAGTTTTTTATCTTCATTAATAATTATTTGAAAACCAATTCGATTTTTTATTTTAGGAAATGCTTCATTGACATGGGTAATATTAGCAAAATGAGGTTCCATAATGAAAGGTTCTTGAAATCCATATTGCGTTTGAATGAATGTTTCAATTGCGCAAAGATGTCCTTTTGCTTTCAAAACTGAAGTCGCGCGCGGAATAGTCAAAACACTATCAAACTTGAAAGAGTTCATCGCAGGAGTATTTAAAAGCATTAACTCTCTAGGAAACGATATAGTAATTTCTTCTTTTGCAGCGCGGCAATCAACCTCGATAAAATAAAGCGGATATGCTGAATCAAGGCTCTCAAGCGCATGAAAAAACACGAATAGTGTGCCAAGTTTTATGTAATCAGAGTATTTTTGAAAATTATAGAACAGATCATATATTACAATATCTTTAATAGATTTTTCATAATATTTTGAGATTTCCGTAATATATTGTTCACTATCAGTAAAATTGTTGCCAATTTTTTTCATCTGCTCAAAATGCTGATTTAAATAATTGCTTGCGCCAAAAATTGAAGGTGGCACTTTTTCTATGTTTAACTCAACTTTTTTTTGTTCTATAATTTTATTTTGAATTTCAGTCAATATTTTTTCAAACTGCCGTCTAAATGCAAGATTAAAAGTTCTAATACCTTCTTTTTGCGCCTGGTCTTTTTGCTTTTCAAGCAAATCTGTTTCTTTTTCAGTTTCTTTAGCTAATTTGAGTTCGCCGCTCTCGCCGACAATGAATAATTTATTGTCTTTAGCGATCTGTGAGTATTCATCATCAATACATTTCTTTAAATATGAAGCATTAAAATCACCCTGTAATAACTTTTTAATTTCTAAAAGCAGTATGTCTTTATTAATTGCAACCGTATATTCGTCTTGTTTGATAATTAACGACGACAAATCATCATTTTCTATTTTTTTGAGCAATGTCATCTGAAATTCAGAAAAAAAAGATAGATCCAGTGTGAATTCATCATTTGTCCATTTATAGTTAATTAAACGCTTGAAATTAAAGCGAGTTTCTGTAAATGCGGCAAAATAATTCAGTATTTCTTTTGGTAATTTATTCATGTTTTATATACCCTTCCTGCGGCTTAACCATTTTACCCTTCCGTTGAATCTACTGCTATTATTTTTAAAGCTGCCAATTTTATTATTCATCACCTTGTAAAACTGGCTGCCATAATCAATTATAGCAGATTCAAATAAGTTTATTTTAGCCTCATGAAAGATTTTTATAATCCTTCCTTTCAGGCTCGAGCATAACAGCGCGACATAATTATTCACTTTTTTGCGTACAATAATTTCATTTTATGCTTCGCTTCGACTTGTTTAAGTTTTAACGTTTATTGTTCAAACGGTTCATGAATTCTTATCCTGACCGGTTCGATTATCCATAATTTGTCTTTGACTTCGTTTTCGGCTAAAGCGCGTACCATGCCGCCGACCATTTCTTTCATCACGTCCGGCTTGATATCTACAATTCTTTCGCGGGTCATTTCAGCGCCGTAAGCGATTGCCGCCCTTATATCTTCTGCGGAAAGCACGGGATATACTTTAATGATCTCGTCAAACGACACGCCTTCGGAAAGCATATCGAGTATTAGTGAAACCCATATACGGGTGCCTTTTATACACGGTTTTCCAAAGCAAATATTAGGATCAGTCGATATTTTTTTATTAAAGCATTCATCATTAACACTTTCCCTTTATATGAAATTCATGATTTTTCTTTACTAACGAAAATATCCTTTCAAAAATTTGAATTGATATAACGTTCGAAAGTAGGGGAATTCCGGCGCTGATCAGAGTTATATAACTCTATTCCTTCGTTCTCAATGTTCCTATATAAGGATTGGAGATCGATGTTTTCGCGGTATTCCTTTTCAAATTCGACCATTATCGATGGTAATACGGAATATTTTCCTGTGAGTTCGACGATCAGATCGACTAATTCGTCGCTGTAACGCTCGAATTCATTTTTGTTTAATAAAACCATTATATCGACGTCTGAGTCGTCTTCGTAATTGCCCCTGGCGTATGAGCCGAATAAAATGATCTTTTTGACTTCATTTTTGTAGATCGACCTTATTCCGGCTTCCAGGTCCGTAATTAAATTTACTATATTTTGATTTTTAATATTTAAATTTTTAGTCATATAACCGCCTCGGAAATTTTTAAAGTTTTAATAACGAAGGGTTTGAAGTCAAAATTTCAATATCGGCTTTTACAAAATCTTTGTCATTTGTAAGAAAAATAAAATTGTTTTCTTTGCATAATGATATTATTGCTTTATCATTGAAATCGAGGCAATCAACCGAAAGATAACTTTCAATTTCTGATTTCGTAAAAATTTTACCGGTGACTGAAAATATATTTAAAACCTTTTTGCTCATAACTTGATATATATCTTCCAGGGCTTGCCGGCCGGCTTCACCGTCACGATAGTCCTTAAACTTAAGCGCATCTTTTTTCAAATTATTTTCCTGAAGGTGTTTTTCATATTCAATGCGAATAGCGCGATTAACGGCCTCGGAAACAACGATAAAATCCAAATTAATGCTTATATTTTGTTTTGCCAGGCCGCTAAAAATAGAAGCGTAGGCGTTTTCCCAATAACTTGAAGCAGTCGGCCAGAATAGATAAATAATGATATTGGCGTCAATGAATATCTTTCTTCCCTTTAATGAAGGTATATCGTTTATTTCATAACGATTCGGCATATCAATCACCCATAATTTCATTAATTGATTTTTGCATTCTTTCCGGATCTTTATAAAACAGCTTTGCAGTATTGGTAACCCTTTTCAATAAAGTTTTATCATCATTCTGCATTTGATCGACCGAAAGTTTCTGTTTAATTTCTTCTTCGTTAAAGTCTCTGTAAAGCTGGCCTACCGCAGTGTTAAGAAATGCCGAAGTCAGCATTTCAATATTTTGAAAAGAAATTTTAACTTTTTTGCTTTCTGATAAAGCTTTTTTAATAAGTTCATAAACTTTCTGGCCGTCATCCGCTTCCACGCAAAACGAATTTCCGACCGTATTAAAAACATTGATTGTTATTTCGTCCATTATTATACCTCCTAAAAAAGGGCTTCGTCGTGATGTTCTTCCAGCAGCGAATATGAAGAAGTATCGTCGGTTCTAAATTGTAAATTAACTATTGTTCCCGGAAACGATTCCGGAAAAAGTTTTAACTGTTCGCCCGTGCTTTCATATTGATAAAAGCCGTCGTCACTAACGATTTGGAATTTTCCGTTATTTTTTGTAATGAATTCCTTCAGCAAAGCAAGGCCGATTCCGCCGGATATGTTGGTTTTAGTTGAATGTCCGTCACTGGCGGCCCATTTTATGGCCTGAATTGAATTAAGATTTTTTTTAAACCTTTTGTTGATTTTATTTTTAAAACCTATTCCGGAGTCGGTGATTGTAAACTCGATTTTATTTTTCGAAGGGAAAAATTGGCCGCAGGTATAAATAAAGTCCGTTTCACTGTGGATTTGAGCATTCACAAAAATTTCATAGATCGATTCGGAAATTTTCTTTTTTAGTTCATGCGTCATTTGCGGTAATTCCGGTCGGTTCAACAGTTCACTCACAATATAACCATGAAAAAATCTGCCATCCGTTGGTTTTAATTTCAGATATTTAATAGTTGTATGCTTATCATCAACAACTCTTGGATAACCATAATAAGATAAAAATTCGTTTTTTTGCATAATAATTTTTGCGTTACTTGTAATTTCTGAAAATCGTATTTGATTAAGTCCTGAGGCGAGCTTATCCAATACTCCGCCAAGGGCCGAGCACATATTCGCCGCAAACCATTGATGAATGGAAATATCTATCGTATCGACGAAATACGATTTATGCTCATTATAAAGCCTTATAAGTTGAGCATAACTTTCAAAAGATGTATCGATGCTATTAAGAATAAAATTACTCATAAAATTTATCGCCGAAATTTGCCTGTTTTTAATTAAGCGTTTCGGTAACTCCCGGACATCATTATGTGAATTAAACTTTATAATACAATATTTTCATGGTTTTTTCAATGGTTTTATCGATATCAGGCTTTTTCAGCCTAAAGATGCTGCATAATGACAATAACTCTACACTTTCCACTATCAACTCTCAACTAATTTATTCTTCCCCCTGCCGCCGCCACGCATCAATTACCTTATTCACATTCAATTCCCTATGCGCGCCGCTCCACTTGTTCATGAACGAAGTATCGCCGCTTTCAGGCTTCTGCTTCGGTTCGTGTATCTGTATCCTGGTAGGCATAATAACTGAGTCTCCAAGCAAAATACATTCGCCCCGCCGCAGCGTTGAAAACATCGAAGTGATGCCGCGCGTCGAGTCGGGCAATAAATTCTTCACATAGGATTGGTCGTCGGGGTTGGTTATGCGCAGGCACAAAAATGTGTTGCACTGCGCGAGTATCGTCGATGATACTTCGCGCGGGCGCTGGCTTACGACGACAAGGCACACGCCGTATTTGCGGCCTTCCTTGGCGATGCGTTCGGCGGCCAGGCGCGGCGCGTCGGTGGAGGCGTCGCGGTCGTTGAGGTAGATATGCGCTTCGTCGCAGAAGACGATTATCGGATAGGTTTCTTTGGTGATGCGCTTGTGCCAGTATGCGAAGTCGAACAGGCCGCGCAGCAGAAGCGATATTACCGAGTTGCGCACGTCAAACGGGATCGGGCTCATGTCGATCACTACGATCTTTTTGGGGCCGGATTGCTCTTCGCCCAGGATCTTTCTGAACAGGCCTTCCATCGAGGCTGAATTGTTATAGGTCTGCGGCTTGAATATAAGGTCGTAACGGCGGTCGGCGAGTTTAGAGTCGATGCGCATTAACAGCCTTGTGAACTGGCCCACGTAAGGCCCGTTTTTATCCTTGCCGGGCGTGGCGCCGGGAACCCGCTCTGTATCGAGGGTCCTTAACGTTTCGATAATGCCCTGGAAGTCAAACCAGATCGGCGTATCGACCGTCGGGTTCAATATGCCGAGTTTTTGCGCTTCGGTGTTTTTAGCGTCGATCACGAGTTCTTTGAATTTAGCCGCCTGGTTAGGCGCCGCTGTCTCGGAGCGCTCGACCATCAGGCCCAGCAGTTCTTCGCTGTTCATCAGCCAGAATGGAAATTCGAGATCGGTCGCGTCGATGTAATGCGCGTCGCCGTCCGGGAAAGCAGCTTTATACTCACCGTGCAGGTCGAACAGGATCGTCGTCGACTGGGGAAATTCCATGATCTTCTGCAGGACCGAGGCGACCGTCCATGATTTGCCGCCGCCGCTCTGGCCGAGGATCGCGGCGTGCCTCGAAAAGAAGGCGTCGAAGTTAATGTTAGCCGGAATGCCGGCCGCCTGCGAGAGCGTGCCTATCGAAAATTGGCCGTGGGCATAATTT
>Ga0209212_1000343_pt1 | contig 93686 bp, 71 predicted proteins | sample RifGroC2_FD_183996 | JGI IMG/M metagenome (GOLD analysis project Ga0209212, IMG submission 183996) | Groundwater microbial communities from Rifle, Colorado, USA - Groundwater C2 (SPAdes) (version 2) | ecosystem: Environmental > Aquatic > Deep subsurface > Groundwater | place: Rifle, Colorado...
TGCGGCTGGCGCTGGCTGCGGCAGCGGCGGGCGGGGCTATCTGGGCGGGGGGCAGTTTTGCCGACATGTTCGCCTCCGACATTCGTCATAACCTGGCTATCTTCCATTCCAAGCGCGGCGATTGGGTCCTGGCGCTGGAGGTGTACGCCAAGGAAAGGCCCGGTGCGCCCAGTTATATGATGGCCCAGTATTTTATAGGCAACGTTTATGCCGACCGGGGGCGGGACGGCGACCTGGAGCTGGCAGCTCAGCAGTACCGCAAAGTACGCCTGCTAGCTCCGGATTATGTGCAGGTCCACTACAGGGAGGGACTGGCGCTGAAGAAGCTGGGACGGTACGCCGAAGCCATGGAGCGCCTGGAGCGGCAGGTGGCGCTGGACCCGGTCTGGCCGGAAGCCTGGCGCGAGCTGGCAGGGCTTTACTCCGGGAGCGGCGATAAGGCGAAGGCTGCCGAGGCCGAACGCAGCGCCGCTGAGGCGGAGGCGGCCTGGGAGCGAGCGCGTGCTTCCTCCTGATAAAAATGCTCCTCATCCCGCTGCGCGCTGCCGCGTGCTTTTGGCCTCGCGCAGGGAGAATAAATTACTATAATGGGAAAGTTAGGGAAAAAAGGATTGGACTTTCAAGTCTTTTCCAGCGGATAAGCCGCGCGGCGCCGCGAGTTTGGCGGTACGGCGGTTTTGGGGGCTAAATGACGAAGATACTTGCCGTGGACCAGGACCTTTATGTCCTGGAATGCTACAAAGAACTGTTTTCCAAGGTCGGCTTTGACACCCATACCGCGGACGACGCCATGTCGGCTATCGCCAAGTTCGGCGAGGTAAAGCCCGACGTGGTGATCCTGGACCTGGAGCTGCCGGGCGGGGGCGGGAAAGGCGTGCTGGATCGGCTGCGCAATATCTTCATGAGCAAAGTGCCGGTGCTGTTCGCCACCACCAACCCCGAAACCGTGCTGGACCTCTGCGACGACCCCGACGTCTATATCGTTAAAAAAGAGTTCCATAACCAGGTCCTGCCGATCACCATCAAAAAGATCCTGAAACTGGCGTAGGCCGCGCGCGGGTATTGACCTGGCGCGGGGCGTTTGCTAGAATTTATCTGAACGAACGCTCGTTCATATATGAAAAGAACCGCGCTTAAAAATAAAAAAGCCGCTCCGGGGGCCAACCTGGCCAAAATACTCTCCGCCGCGTCCGGCCTTTTTACGCGCCAGGGGTTTCACGGCACCTCCACCCGCGACATCGCCGCCCAGGCAGGGGTTTCGCTGGGGAACATCTATAACTATTTCCCCACCAAGGAGGCGATCTTCGTTTCGCTGCTGGAAACGTACGAGAAAGAGTACTTCCGCCCCGACCAGCCGCTTATAAAGGCCCTGCTCTCCACCTCGTTCCCGGACAACATAGAGGAGCTCGGCTTCGCCTCGCGCGACACCGTGGAAAAATTTTCGGCCTATATACTCCTTATCTACGTGGACGTAGTGGAATTCGAGGCCAGGCACGTGGCCAGGCTGTTCTCCAACATGCGCTCGGGCTACGCGGCGGCTTTGAAAACCCGCGGCGCCGCCGGCCTGTCCAAGATCGCCCCCGACATCGACCCCGTGGCCGCGCTGATGATGGTGACCTGGAATTACTCCAACTATTTCATAATGGAAAAGCTGTTCAAGGTGAAGGGACATTACGGCTTGCCGGACACGGCGGCCGTAAAACTGTTCGCCAGGATCTTTAAAAGAGGGATACTGGCCGGGGGGAAGGTATGATAACGATGGAAAAAACCAAGCAGGCGCCTGAAAGCGCTTATGCCGGGAAATTGATAACCGCCGACGAAGCCGCCGCCAAAATAAAGACCGGCGACGACGTGGTGGTGGCGCAGTGCGCCTCCGAGCCGCAGGGCTGCATGAGCCGCTTCCATACGGCCGCGCCCCGGGTAAAGAACGCCAGGGTGTTCTCGGTGCTGACCCTTAAGCCCTACGATTTCTATATGAAGCCGGAGATGAAAGGTCATTTCGAACTGGCCAGCTGGTTCCACGCGCCCGGCTCCCGCCAGGCGCTGGCCGCCGGCGCGGGGACCGTCACCTATGTGCCCAATATGCTGCACCGCGCCGCCCTGGACCGCCTGCAGGCCCGCAAGCCGGATATTTTCTTCGGTACCTGCACCCCGCCCGACTCGAAAGGCTTCGTTTCCCTTTCGCTGGGCATTACCTACGAAAAGGATATCCTGGAAGCGGCCGATACGGTCATCCTCGAGGTCAACAGGAACCTGCCGCGCACTTTCGGCGATACCCACCTGCACGTAAGCGACGTGGACTGGTTCGTGGAGAACGACCAGGAAGTGCCCGCCCTGCCGTCCCCCGCTCCCGATGAAGTGGAAGCGACCATCGGCGGCCATATCGCCGAACTGGTGGAAGACGGTTCCACCCTCCAGTTGGGCATAGGCGGCATCCCGAACGCCGCCGCCATGGCGCTGAAGGGCAAGAAAGACCTGGGCGTGCATACCGAGATGCTGGTGGACTCGATGATGGAACTTTACGAGGCCGGCGTCATTACCAATAAGAGGAAGTCCCTTATTAAAGATAAGTTCGTCTGCACCTTCGCGATGGGCTCGCGCAAGCTTTACGACTGGCTGGACGACAACCCGGCCGTGGAATTCCGCCGCGGCTCCTGGGTTACCGACCCGTCCGTGATACGGCAGAATTCCCGCATGGTTTCCATAAACACCTGCCTCACGGTGGACCTGACCGGCCAGGTGGCCAGCGAATCGGTAGGGCCCGTGCAGTATTCCGGCACCGGCGGGCAGACGGACACGGCCGTGGGCGCGAAAGAGGCTTACGACGGGCTGGGGAAATCCATTATAGCCTGCCGGTCCACCGCCAAGCGGGGCACGGTCTCCTGCATCGTGCCGACGCTGGCCGCGGGCACGGCGGTGACGCTGCACCGGGCCAACACGGACCACGTGGTGACGGAGTTCGGCATCGCCCGGCTGCGCGGGCGCACCGTGCGGGAAAGGGCGGGAGCGCTGATAGCGGTAGCGCATCCCGATTTCCGCGCCGAGCTCGAGAGCCAGGCGGTAAAGCTCGGTTACCTGTAGATTTGTTTTAAAAAATTAACCTGACGGAGGAGAATAAAATGAAAGAAGTATTCATAGTTGACGCGGTGAGGACGGCGATAGGCAGCTTCGGGGGCAGCCTGGCCGATTTCAGTTCCGTGGAGCTGGGTAAAGTGGTGACCAAAGCGGTGATGGAGCGGGCCAAGGTGAATCCCGCCGACATCGACGAGGTGCTGATGGGCAGCATCTACCAGGCCGGCCTCGGCCAGGGCGTGGCGCGCCAGGTGGCCATAGGCGCCGGCATCCCGGTGGAAAAGACCGCCGTTACCCTTAACATGCTTTGCGGCTCCGGCATGCGCACCATAGCGATGGCCGCCCAGCAGATCATGTGCGGCGACGCCGAGATGATCGTCGCCGGCGGCACCGAGAGCATGACCAACGCCCCTTACCTGCTCAAGAAAGCCCGCGCCGGCTACAAGATGGGCCACGGCGAGCTGACCGATTCCCTGATAGGCGACGGTTTGTGGGACGTCTTCAATAATTACCACATGGGCATGACCGCCGAGAACCTGGTGACGAAGTATAACCTGACCCGCGAGGACCAGGATAAGTTCGCGGCCGAGTCCCAGAACAAGGCCGAGAAGGCCCTGAAAGAAGGTCGCTTTGCCGACGAGATAGCCCCCGTGGCCATCCCGCAGCGCAAAGGCGACCCCGTAATGTTCGCGAAAGACGAATATCCCAAGGCCGGCGTTACCGCCGAAGGCCTGGCGAAACTGCGCGCCGCTTTCAAGAAAGACGGTTCGGTGACCGCCGGCAACGCCTCGGGCATCAACGACGGCGCCGCCTGCGTGCTGGTGGCCTCCGCCGACGCGGTCAAGAAACATAACCTTACGCCGATGGCGAAGATCGTCTCCTACGCCTGGGCCGGCGTGGACCCCTCCATCATGGGCATAGGTCCGGCCGAGGCCGTGCGCAAAGCCCTGAAGAAAGCCGGTTGGGAGCTGAAGGACGTGGAACTGATAGAGGCCAACGAGGCTTTCGCGGCGCAGAGCCTGTCCGTAGCCAAGGAACTGGGCTTCAACAAGGACATCGTCAACGTCAACGGCGGCGCGGTGGCCCTGGGCCATCCCGTAGGCGCCTCGGGCGCGCGCATCCTGGTGACCCTGCTGCACGAGATGAAGAAGCGCAACGTGAAGAAAGGCCTCGCCACCCTCTGCATAGGCGGCGGCATGGGCATCGCCATCTGCGTGGAGCGCTGAACCGAAACGAAGCCATAATTAAAACGGCCCCGGAAAGTTCCGGGGCCGTTCTTTTTGATCTGCGGATACCCCGCAGGCGCGCTCTACGGCAAGCGCGTCAGGCCCACGCGCGTGACCACGAATCCCAGGCCCGAGAAGAAATCAAGGGAGACCTTGTCGAAGCCGTCCAGCCCTACGGCCAGCCGGCGTTTGGCGTTCTTGGCGAGCCAGGCTATGGCCAGGCCCTGGGCGCCGCGCCGTTCGGCGGGGGTCAGCCCGGGCAGGTGGTTATGCCAGGCTACCAGGTCGTAGGGCTTCCCTTCCTGTTCCATCTTGAACAGCGAATAGATGCCCGCCGGCTTGCCTTTCTTGAAGATGATAAGGGAGTTAGTCTTGGCCAGGTTCTTTTTTTCGAAATCGCCGAAAGAGGTCTTTAGACCCGCGGTCAGCCTGCTCCCCCAGGTCTTCATGAAGAAGCTCCTCGCCTGCTTGTGCACCTTCATGTGCTCGGCAAAGTTTTCAGGCGGCCTCGCCTCTATGCCGGCGGCCGCCGGCGTCTTTGCCGGGGCGCGCAGCCCCTTGCCCGTGGAATAGCAGCCCAGCCGCACCATGTACCGGCTGCTTATCGTGGACGGGATCAGCTTTGCCAAAGCGGCCGGCGCCTTGAAAATTATACGGATGAATTCCTCGCCGGCCGGCCAGTCCAGAGATTTCACAAGGGCGTTATCCAGCCGCCGCGGCGCCGCCATCCTGCAAACCACGACCGCATTCTTGGAATTATTTTTTTTCATATTGTCCCTCCCGGGTGGGCCGCGTAGCACTGCGCAGCCGGTTCGCAGGCCGCGCGGCTCTAGCGGGTCAGCCAGTTCTTTTCCACCTGGCCGGAGACCGCGCTGATAATTTCTCCGGACTCCACGTTCACCAGCCGGGCGTTCAATTCTATAAGGTTGCCTTGAAGTTCCGAGAGCGTCCCGACGGCCACCCAGTCCGCGCCGAGCATCTTGCCCACTTTTTTGGCCGAGTCCTGGTTTATGGCCCCCGAGCTCTGCAGTTTAAGCTCTTCTAACATCTTCTCTATGGCTTTGCGCTCCAGCACCTTCAGCCCGGTCCTTTTTACCAGTTCCGTGGTAAGGCGCTCGCTGATGACGCTGCCGTCCCCTGAAGACCGCCCGTCCGTGTAGGAAAAACCGGCTACAGCAACGGCCTTGCCCTCGCCGGAGCCGTTCTTCAGCAGGCTGTCCGCCAGCGCGCTGTAGGTGCTGATCTTTTTCAGCGCCCCGCCTCGCGCCAGCAGGCCGGCTTTGGCGTTTATGGCGTCTTTTATCAGGGCCGCGGCTGTGGTGTGGTTGTTCATTTCGGCCAATTCCAGCGGAGAATACATTCGTATCTCGCCCAGCATTGAATAACTGGGGTGCACGCACTCTCCGCCGCCCGGTTCGGGGTCGGCCCCGTTCTCCAGCAGCAGCTGCACCATGGAGACATTGCCGTTGCAGGCCGCGTAATGCAGCGGCCTGGACTGGCGCGCGCGGTTCATGACCGCCAGCCTGTTCACGTCGGCCCCGCGCTCTATGAGCAGCCTGGCCGCCTCCAGCTGGGATTCCGCGACCGCCATGTGGAGCGGGGTGGCGTTTCCCCATAACCCGCGGGCTTCGTTCGGGTCCGCGCCGGCGTCCAGCAGTGCGCGAATGGCCGCCACGTCCCCTTTTTCCGCCGGGTGGTAAAGCTGCGGCGCGGCGCAGCCGCAGGCAAAAACGGTCAGGGAGGCGTACAGGTGTATCTTTTTCACTTAGATCTCCGTTTGAACAGTATCTAATGATTAAACAATATTCCCGCCGCGCTGTAAAAATACGCGGTCAGCCTCGTTTCCTCTGCGCGGCTTCCGCGGCCCTTGGCGCGCCGGCGCTCCGGGCTGGGATTCGCTTAACGGGGCCGGTAGTACAGCTGGCCGGCCCAGGCCAGGAACTCGTCCCACTGGCTGTCCTTCGAAAGCCGCAGGTCCGAGTATTTGGTATCGGTGACCACGGTCATGTTGGGGTTCACGGCCGATTGCGGGGCCGGGGTAAGAGGGATCATTTTTATAGAGACGCCCCTGACGGCCTTGGAATAATCCAGGCCGCTTAAATTGCTGTTCATCCCGGCGTTGGCCAGTACCAGTTTGTCGAGGTAGGCGAAAAGTTCTTTTGTCGCCTCCTTAACCCCGGGGTCCTTGGACATATAATTGACGCGCCAGGCGAAATTCCAGAGATCGGTGAACTGCGAGAAGGGCTGGTCCGACGGTTTCAGCACGCCCAGCCGCACAGTGGAGGCCACGGCGTAAACCACGGCTTCCGTTTCTCCGGCCGCCATCACCGCGGCGGTCCAGGCGTTTAGCGCGGCCGGCAGCCCCCGCAGCTCGGCGGGACGCAGCGCGGACAGCGTGTTGGCTATATCCTTGGTCACGGTATAGGTATGCGTGGAGTTGCCGAACCCGTAATTCACCTCGCTGCCCGGGAAAACTATCTTCCGGCGCATCTCTACGTAGGCGGTGGCCACCTTCTCGGCGTTTTCCGCAGGATTGGCCTCCAGGTACGCCAGCCTTTCCTTGTACTGAAAAAAGACCGCCCTGTCGATCTCTTCGGAAGCCAGTATAACTCCGGCCCCGGAACCAAGTTCATAGGCCACCTCGGCCATCTGCATCTCGCAGGCGTTCATTACCAGCATATCCACCGGCCCTGTCTCGGCGAGCACGCGGGCCAGTTCCGGGATCTTTATATAGTTGCCGGAAATCTCGTCGTAGGAGATCCCCTTGTTGCCGTTCTTGGGCTTGGCCGTCTGGTCCAGGAAGCCGCCGCCGTGGTTCTGAATTATCAGCATGTAGCGCTTGGCGGGGAAAGAGGCCTTGGACCAGCGCACGAAATCCGCCAGGTTGCGCCAGTCGCCCATGTCCCGGTTCTCCCAGGTATTGTAAACGTCGGCCGCGGGCTGGCCGTTCTCGGTCTTCAGTACCCTCACGCGGCTGACCACCGAGGACTCTTTGTACATCAGGGAGAATTCCAGGGAGATATTCACTTCCTGCGTCGCCCCGATATCCGCGATGGCGTTAACATCGCCCAGAAAGTAGGGGGCCAGGTTGTTGGTGCCGTTCATGAAGATCATGACGGTCCACTCTTTAACGGGGGCGGGGTTCTCCGGGCTGGCGGGCGCGGCCTGCACGGCCTGGGGGGAGGCGGCGGGCGTGACTTGTATGTCCGCGGGCACCGCGCGCAGCGAGTTGAGGTTAAAATCGCCGCCGGAGGCAAAACCGGCGAACACCAGAAGGTGTGCCAGAAACAGGCCCGCCGCTAAATTCTTTGTTGTCATTTAAATATCCCTCAATGTTAACCGGATTAAACACCTGTATTCGATACAGAGCATTTTTTGTGCCATGCGGGATGCCCCGCTTTCAGGCTGGTTATATCAAAGGAGAGCTTAATGCGCTCTCCCCCGCTGCTTATTCAATATTTTCTGCTGAAAATATAGTGTTTTCAATTGAAAATAAAGAACGGCCGGGGAGGTCTGCCTCCCGGCCGGTCCTTTTGGCGCGCGCGGTCAGCCTTATTCCATGGCCGGCGCGGTTCCGGTCTTGCCGGCCTCCGCGTACGCTCTGGCGGAATATTCCGGCGAACCGGCCGCCGGCGGCCGGGGCTTGCGTTCACCGGGGAAGAGCTCTAAAGCGTAGGAGGCGTTCGGGGGGTTCTGCTTGTCCTCGTAAGTGTATACGAAGGGGGTGCTGAGCAGCTTAAAACTGCCGCGCCCGGTCTGGAAGTCGTAGCAGACTTTGATGCGCTCTTTTTCGCCCTCGCGGAGGAAGCGCTTGTTCACTATCAAGTAGGCTGAGGCGGCATGGAGCTCCTGCTCTATGCGGCAATGGTTGACGATCTCTGGCTGGCCCTGGGAATTTATGACGGTGACTTCTTGGCAGGTCTGGACGGGGAAGTCGCGGCTGAGGTCCACGCGGCGGCTGACATAAGCCCCGTCGCGGTAGTCCAGCTCCACGACCCGGCAGGAATTCCAATCCTCACCCCCGTCGGCCATCTCTCCCCTTATGGCGGCCTGGGGCAGTGCCGGCGCTGAAGCCGCGAGTTCCGCGAAGCTGCCGCGGAAACCCGAGGCGCCGCCGTCAAAATCAAGCTCGGCCGCGCTGGCGCCGGCTGCGCCGGCCAGGGCCGCCGCGAAAACCGCTATCAGGATCCTGCTCTTCATGGGTTCTCTCCTTAATAAAGGCCTGTTTGCCTGTTGCTCAGCTTAAACAGAGCAATTTTTATGCCTTTAATGTGAAGAGGCGCAAGGGTGGTGACTGGCAGGGCTGGGGCTGGTGCTGGAAATGAGGTCAGGGTTTTGTTTTGAAAGTGTATTTTACCGGGAACAGCGGGATGCCTTCCGCGCTCCTGAAATTGGCGTAGTCCGCGCTGTTGACGCCCAGAATATATTCCCTGCCCGGCTGCAGTTCCACCGGCATCGAGAACACTGTCTTTCCCTCGTCGTAGCCGGCGGCGCCCGCGGCCTTGGGGTAGCGCTCCGCGCCGGCGATCTGCACCATGGAGTAGCCGCCGCTCATGGGGCGGTCGAAAGTGACGCTTATCGACTTCAGGCCGGCCGGCACGTTTGCGGCGCCGTTCTCCGGTGACATGGAAACGATCTTGGGGCCCTTCTCGCGCCAGTTCTCCATCGCCAGCCGTTTCTTCTCCGCCTCGGCCTTGTCCTTTTCTATATATCCGGCTATATCGGCCTCCGCGCGCCCGGCGTAGGCGTTGAAGTAACCGGTTATCTTCGGAAAGAATTCGGCCAGGTCCTTGTACTTGCGGGGCTTGGCGTCATATTCCGCCAGCACGCTGCCCAGCCCGGGCACCCAGTAGAAGCTCCGCGAGATCTCGTAGTCCTCTGCTTTCTTAATCGCTTCAGGCCCGTAAAAAGCCGCGTTATAGCGCAGTTCGCAGGCGCGGTTGATGGACTCGTACATCATTGTCTGCCATTTGCCGTAGGCCTGCTCCTCCATCTGTTTGGCCACCAGGGGATAGATCCTGCCGCCGGCCTTCTCGAGGTCATTTATAAACCTGTCCACAACGGGGTTGGTGTAGGAGTGGATGAATTCGTGCACCACTACGGACACCGCGCCGGGCGGGAAGACCGGCTTGCCTTCGGCGTCGGTTCTCCAGACGCCTATCACGGAATAGATCTCCTCGCGGCCGTTTGGCAGCATCACCCTGGGGCCGTAGCTGCCGCCGCCGTTGAGCAGGCCCAGCGCCACATGGAAATCCGCCGCCTTGGCCGGGCCGAAGAAACTGTCGAACCACTCCAGGTGGGCGTCCTTGTCCAGGAGGTCTTGCATACGCCGCGCCGAAAGCTCGTAAAGCGGTTCGTGCGCCGCGTAGAACTCGTTAAAGCCGGTATCTTTCACGAAGTTCCGGGCGAGCGACAAAAATTTCCTGGCCGTCTCAGGGCTCCACCTGTCGTCCATGGCCCCGGGTTTCGGAGAAAAGGGCACCCGCTCGCCCAGCGAAACCGTGTCGGTGGTGTGTACGGCCATGGTCATGACCGCGTCGTAGGAAACGCGGTTCTTTTTGCTGAGCTCGGCCGCGTATTTTATCGCCGGGTGATCCTTGAAAGGTCCAAAGTGCTTCTCCACGTCCTCCACGTAGGAGCGCACGGCGCCGCGGTTGTATTCCCTGTTGCCGGCCAGCCGGAAGATAATGGACATCAGTTCCACGCGCGGGTCCGCCGACACCGCGACCCGCGCCGCAGTGCCGCCGTTCTCCGCGGCCGCCTGGCCGAAGCCCGCCGCCAATATAAAAATTAAAGTCGCCGCGCAGCTGAGTATATTTTTCATGTGGTCTCCCTTGGCCAGTATTTATTCTATATTTTCACACGCGGCAAGGTATAGCGCCGCGGGGCCCGGCGGCGGATATCTATGGTAGAATGGTTGGACGCATCTTATCCCGGGCGCAGGAGCTGGCCGATGTTTTTACAGTTCATAAAACGCGGCCTCCCCGCCTTCAGGAAGCGCCTTAGCGGTCTTCTGCCCGCGGCCAGGATCTCCGAAGAGCAGCCCCTCAAAGCCGAGCTTTTTACCATTAACCAGTTCAAAGCCTGTGCGGCCGCCCTGGCCGTCAGGCACAGCGTAAGCTTTAAAAGGAGCCGCGACAAACTGCTGGCCCGCCTCAAAGAGAACGAGGCCATCATCCTGCGCGCCTATGAGCTGCTCAACCGGGCCGGCAGCGCCAAAAGAAGGATCTCGCCCGCCGGCGACTGGCTGCTGGATAATTATTACCTTATAGAGGAGCAGATACGGCTCGCGCAGAAATTCCTGCCGAAGGGTTACAGCGAGGAATTGCCCGTGCTTACCAGGGGGCCGTTGGCCGGGTTCCCCAGGGTTTACGATATAGCCATGGAGATCGTCTCCCACGGGGACGGCCGGCTGGACGTGAAGGGCCTGGCCGGCTTCGCGGCCTCCTACCAGTCCGTAAAACACCTTAAACTGGGCGAATTGTGGGCCGTGCCGATCATGATACGCCTTGCGCTGATAGAGAACCTCCGGCGCATCGCCTCCCGCATGATCCTCTCGCAGGCGGCCCGCGACAGCGCGGAGCATCACGCCGACAGGATACTGGAGGTGCTGGCCAAAGATACCAGCGGCGTCATTCTAGAGATCGCGGCCATGGCCAGGCTGGACCTGCCGATGTCCGATTCTTTCGTCGCGGAGTTCGTGCGGCAGCTGCACGGCCAAAGCCCCGCTTTCAATCTCCCCGTGGTGTGGCTGGAAAAGAAACTGGCCGAGCAGGGCAAGACCATAGAGCGGCTGATACAATCGGCCAACCACAAGCAGGCGGCGGACCAGGTCTCCATCGCCAATACCATAGAGAGCCTGCGCTTCCTGGAAGTCACCGACTGGCACGAGTTCGTGGAAAGCCTCAGCGTGGTGGAGAAGGAATTGCGCAAGGACCCTTCCGGCCATTATCCCGGGATGGCCTTCGCCACGCGCGACGGCTACCGTCACGCCGTGGAAGAGCTTTCGCTACGCAGCCGCCTGCTGGAGGAGGACGTGGCCGCGAGGGCGGTCGCCCTCGCCCTGGAGGCCAGAACGGCGGGCGGCCGCGGCGCCGCGGCGGAGCACGTCGGGTACTACCTTACCGACCGGGGACTCGGGGCCTTCTGCCGCTCCCTGGGCATACGCCTGCGGCTCAGGGACAGGCTGCGGGCTAAAAGGACCGCGCTGCACTTCGCCCTGTACACGGGCGCCATAACCGTCCTGACGCTGGCGGTTTCGGCCGCGGTGCTGCTGCTGGCCTGGGGCGAAGGTCTGAGCGGCTGGCCGCGGTTCGCCGCTTTCGGGCTGCCGCTGCTTTTCATTTCCAGCCAGGCCGCCATCTCCCTGGTGAACTGGTTCTTTACCCGGACCGTGGAGCCCAAGAAGCTGCCGCGGATGGATTTTTCGCAGGGGATCCCCGCGCACGCGCATACGCTGACGGTGATCCCCACCATGCTGACCAGCGCGGGCGGCGTGGACTCCCTTATAGAGAACCTCGAGGTCTGCTATCTCGCCAATATCGACGTCAACGTCGAGTTCGCGCTGCTGACGGATTTCTGCGACGCGCCCGGGGAGACCCTGCCCGGGGACGCCGCGCTGCTGGAGCGGGCCCGGGAAGGCATAGAGCGGCTTAACCGGAAATACAGCCGCCAGAAGGAAGACATTTTTTACCTGTTCCACCGGCCGCGCAGGTGGAACGCGCGGGAAAAAACCTGGATGGGTTACGAGCGCAAGAGGGGCAAGCTCGCCGACCTCAACGCCCTGCTCAGGGGCGGGGGGCAGGACCGCTTCAGCCTTGTGAGCGGCGACACGAGGCGGCTGCAGGACGTCAAATACGTGATAACGCTGGATACGGACACCCGCATGCCCAGGGACGCGGCGCGCGACCTGGCGGGGATAATGTCCCATCCCCTCAACCGCCCCGTTTACGACGAGAAGAAAGGCCGCGTGGTCTCGGGCTACGGCATCCTGCAGCCCAGGGTGGACCTCGGCTACCCGGGGGACGATCCTTCGCTTTTTGTGAAGATCTTCGGCGGCGAGCCCGGCATCGACCCTTACACCAAAACGGTTTCCGACGTCTACCAGGACCTGTTCCTGGAGGGTTCATTCATAGGAAAGGGACTTTACGACGTGGACGCGTTCGAAAGGGCCCTCAGCGGGCGTCTGCCCGAAAACCTGATCCTGAGCCACGACCTGCTGGAGGGCTGCTACGCCCGCTCGGCGCTGGTCACCGACGTGCAGCTCTACGAGAAATATCCCTCCACCTACCTGGCGGACCTGAACCGCAGGCACCGCTGGACCCGGGGCGACTGGCAGATCTCCGGCTGGGTGCTGCCCTTCGTCCCGGGACCCGGCGGGCTGGTAAAAAACCCGCTCTCGGCCCTGGCCAGGTGGAAGATCCTGGATAACCTGCGGCGCAGCGCCGCGCCCGCCGCCGCCCTGTGGCTGGCCCTGGGCGGCTGGTTTCTCTTCCAACCGTCCTGGTTCTGGCTGGCGGCAGTAATACTTCTGCCTTTGTTCCCGCTGGCGTTCATCACCTGCATGGACGCCGGAGCCAAAAGCGCCGACATCTCGCTGGCCGCGCACTTGAACTCCGTCCTCAATTCTCTGGCCGCGCGCTGCGCGCAGTTCGGGCTCTCGCTGGCGTTCCTGGCGCACGAGGCGCTCTACGGCCTTCACGCCATAGGCGTCACCTGCTGGCGCCTGCTCGTTTCGCGCAGGCGCCTGCTGGAATGGCGCACCTCCGGAGAAGCGGAACTGCAGGCGGCCAGGACCATCCCCGAATATTTCAGGGGCATGACCGCCGGGCCCCTCGCGGCGCTGGCCGCCGGCCTGCTTTTCCTCAGGAACGGCGCCGCGGACCCCCTGTCGGCCGGGCTCGCCGGCCTGTGGCTGCTGTCCCCGGCCATAGCCTGGCTGGTCAGCCGGCCGCCGGCCCCGCGCCGGGACGCGCTGTCTGCCGCCCGGGTACAGTTTCTCAGGCGCCTGTCGCGCCGGACCTGGGGCTTCTTTGAAACCTTCGTGACCGAGCGCGACAACTGGCTGCCGCCGGATAATTTCCAGGAGGAATTCCTCGGCGCGGTCGCCCACAGGACCTCTCCCACCAATATCGGCCTGTCGCTGCTCTCCAACCTGTCGGCGTACGACTTCGGCTATGTCTCCATGGGGCAGCTGTTCAACAGGACGGAGAAAACGCTTAAGACCATGGCCGGCATGGAAAAATACAGGGGGCATTTTTATAACTGGTACGACACCGAATCCCTGAAGCCGCTGAAGCCCCTCTATATTTCTTCCGTAGACAGCGGCAACATGGTGGGGCACCTGCTGGTGCTGCGCTCGGGGCTGAGGGAAATGATCGGCAATAAGATCGTGTCGCCCAGGATCTTCGACGGGCTGGCCGATACCCTGGCCCTCCTGCAGGAATGCGCGGCCGAACTGGAGCGGAGCAGGCTAAGCGGCGCCGCCGCGGCGGGGCGGGCTATCGGCAAGCAGGCGGCCCAGCTGACGGCCAAGCTCAAAGCGCCGCCCGCTTCCCTCGCGGAGATGCACGCCCTGCTGCGGCGCCTGTCCGCCGAATGCTCCCAGATCCTTTCCGGGCTGGAAGGCAAACACTTCGACGGGGCCCGGCGCTGGGTACGGGCTTTTGAGAAGCAGTGCTACGATTATCTCGAAGACATGGCTTTCATAGCGCCGTGGGTGCTGCTCGCCCCCGAGATCCCCGGCATGTGGGACCGGGGGGACGAGAAACAGCGGCAGCGGCTGGTCCGTCTGCGCCGGGAGCTGAGCCGCCTCGACGCCATTCCCGCCCTCGGCGAGGCCGCGCGGCTGGAGCTGAGGCTTTTTCAGGTCGTGGACGGGATAATAGCCGGCATAGACATGGCGGACTATGACGCGAAAAGGGAAAAAGAGTGGTTTGCCCGGCTGCGCGCCGCGCTTAAAGAAACCGGCGACCGCGCCAGCGAAAGGATAACCGCCATGGAGGCCATGGGGCTGAGCTGCACGGAGCTTTCCGAAATAGAATTCGAATTCCTTTATAATAAGAACGCGCACCTCCTTTCCATCGGCTATAACGTCTCCGAACACCGGGTGGACCCGGGCTGTTACGACCTGCTGGCCTCCGAATCCAGGTTGTGCAGTTTCGTGGCCATCGCCCAGGGCAAACTGCCCCAGAAGCACTGGTTTATGCTGGGCCGCCTGCTTTCGAAATACGCCGGCGACCCCGTGCTGGTGTCGTGGGGCGGCTCGGTTTTCGAATACCTCATGCCGCTGCTGGTGATGCCGGTCTACGAGGGCACGCTGCTGGAGCGGACCTATAAGGCGATGATCGCGAGCCAGATGGAATATGCCGACGGCAACGGCATTCCCTGGGGGATGTCCGAATCTGGCTACAATAAACTGGACGCGGCGATGACGTACCAGTACCGCTCTTTCGGCGTGCCGGACCTGGGCTTCAAGCGGGGGCTTTCGGAAGACCTGGTGGTGGCCCCCTACGCCTCGGCGCTGGCCCTGATGGTGGAGCCGGAAAAGGCCTGCGCCAACCTGGAGCGCCTGGCCGAAGCCGGCTTCGGCGGCGAGCATGGTTTTTACGAGGCGATAGATTACACCCCGTCGCGGGCCGCCCACGACGGGGCCTGCGCGCCGGTGAAGTCCTATATGGCGCATCACCAGGGGATGAGCCTGCTGGCCCTGGCCTACACGCTGCTGGGCCGGCCCATGCAGCGGCGCTTCCTGGCCGACCCGATGTTCAAGGCTACCGAGCTCCTGCTGCAGGAAAGAGTGCCCAAGGCGGCGGCCTTTATTTACGACACCGAGGTCTCCGGCCTGCTGCGCAAGACCGAAGAAAGCGACGCGCTGTCGCGCGTCTTCACCACGCCCAACACCCCCGCGCCGGAGACGCACCTCCTGTCCAACGGCAGCTATAACCTGATGGTGACCAATTCCGGAGGCGGCTACACCCGCTGGAAGGACATAGCGGTCACCAGGTGGCGCGAGGACGCGGCGCTGGAGAACGAGGGAACCTTTGTCTATCTGCGGGATACGGAAACGGGAGAGTTCTGGTCCTCGTCCTACCAGCCGACCCTGAAAAAACCGGACCGGTACGAGGCCATCTTCTCCAGGTCCCGCGCCGAGTTCAAGCGCAGGGACCACAATATAGACGTGCATACCGAAATAGCGGTCTCGCCCGAAGACAACATCGACCTGCGCCGGGTGAACGTCAGGAACATCTCGCGCACCGCGCGCACCCTGGAGCTGACCAGCTACGCGGAAGTGGTGCTCAACCACGCCGGAGCGGACCTGGCCCACCGGGCTTTCAGCAACCTGTTCGTGCAGACGGAGCTCATAAAGTCGCACCAGGCCATTGTCTGCAGCCGCCGGCCCCGCTCCGCCAAAGACGACTTCCCGGTCATGACCCATTTTATGGCCGTGCACGGCAGATCCGTGGCCGGCGCCTCCTACGAGACGGACCGCGACAAGTTCATCGGCAGGGGCAACACGCTGGCCTGGCCGGCCGCAATGCGCGCCCCGGGCCCGCTTTCGGACAGCGAAGGGGCCGTGCTCGACCCGGTCGTTTCCATCCGCTGCACTATCCGGCTGGAGCCAGGCGAATCCGCGGTCATAGATTATGTCACCGGCGTCTGCCCCGGCCGGGATACCGCCCGGGCGCTGATAGAGAAGTACCGCGACCGCAACCTGGCGGACCGGGTTTTCGACCTGGCCTGGACGCACGGGCAGGTGACCTTGCAGCAGATCAACGCCTCGGAATCGGACGCGCAGGTGTACGGCCGCCTGGCCAGCGCCATAATTTACGCCAACCCCGAGTGGCGCGCGCACGCCAGCGTGCTCAAGCAGAACCGGAGGGGCCAGACCGACCTGTGGGGGTACGGCATCTCCGGAGACCTGCCCATAGTGATAGTGCGGGTGGAGGACCAGGAGAACGTAGGGCTCATAGCGCGCATGGCGCAGGCGCACGCCTACTGGCGCATGAAAGGCCTGCCGGTGGACCTGGTCATCTGGAACGAGAACCGTTCCGTTTACCGGGACTCCCTGAGCGAAAAAATAAACGACCTGATCTCCGCCAGCGCGAAACTGCCCTCCAGCCAGCAGGGCCGCATTTTCTCGCGGCGCGCCGACCAGATGTCGGAAGAGGACAAGGTCCTCATGCTGACCGTGGCCAGGATAGTTATCTCCGACAGGGGCGGCACCCTGGGCGAGCACCTGGACCGCGTGGCCAAGTCCGCCGCCCCCAGGCCGCTGACGGCGACGGCGAAGAAAGCCTTCCCCGCGGAAGACGAAGGACCGGCGCAGCGCGCCGACCTGGTCTATTTCAACGGGCTGGGCGGCTTTACCCGGGACGGCCGGGAGTACGTCATCTCCACGAGCCGGCTGCAGACCACGCCGGCGCCCTGGGTGAACGTGCTGGCCAACCGCCAGTTCGGGACCATAATTTCGGAGAGCGGCGGCGCCTACACCTGGAGCGAGAACGCGCAGCAGTTCCGCCTGACGCCCTGGAAGAACGACCCGGTCACGGACGCCTGCGGCGAAGCCCTGTACCTGCGCGACGAGGAAAGCGGGCGCTTCTGGTCCCCGACGCCGCTGCCGGCCAGGGGGAGCACCGGCTACCTGTCGCGCCACGGCTTCGGCTACAGCATCTTCGAGCACGCGGAGGACGGCATCTCCTCCGAGCTGACGGTGTTCGTCGCCCTGGACCAGCCGGTGAAGTTCGCCGTGCTGAAGATCAAGAACTCCTCCGGGCGCGCGAGGAAACTATCCGCCTCCTCCTATAACGAGCTGGTGATGGGAACGCTGCGGGAGAACGCCCACATGCACATCCTGACGGAGGTGGACCCCAAGAGCGGCGCCCTGACGGCGTATAACCATTACAACAAGGAATTCCCCGACAGGGTGGTTTTCCTCGACGTGAGCGAAACCGAGCGCTTCGTGACCGGCGACCGGCGCGAGTTCATAGGCCGCAACGGCGCGCTGGCGGCGCCGGCCGCCATGCGCAGCGAGGCCCTTTCGGGCAGGACCGGCGCCGGGCTGGACCCGTGCGCGGCCATGCAGGTCAAGTTCGAGCTGGAAGACAACGACGAGAAGGAAATAGTCTTCACCTTCGGCGCCGCCAAAAGCGCCGACGAGGCGCGCGGCATCCTGCAGCGGTTCAACGGGACCGAATCGGTGCGCGCGGAGCTCGAAGCCGTCTGGGAGCACTGGAAGCGCGCCCTCGGCGTGGTCTACGTGGAAACCCCGGACAACTCCGTAAATTTCCTGGTCAACGGCTGGCTGCAGTACCAGGTGCTCGCCTGCCGCCTGTGGGGGCGCAGCGGCTACTACCAGTCCGGCGGCGCCTTCGGCTTCCGGGACCAGCTGCAGGACGTCATGGCCCTGACGCATTCGCACCCGGCGCTGATAAGAGAACAGCTGCTGGCTTTCGCCGCGCACCAGTTCCCGGAGGGGGACGCGCAGCACTGGTGGCACCCGCCTTCGGGCCGCGGGGTGCGCAGCCACTGTTCCGACGATTACCTGTGGCTGCCGCTGGTAGCGTGCCTTTACGTGGAGGAGATCGGCGATACCGGCGTCCTCGAGGAACAGGTGCCCTTCCTGGAGGGCCCGCCCGTAAAGCCCGAAGAAGAATCCTATTACGACCTGCCCAGGGTCTCCGGCAAGACCGGGACGCTCTATGAGCACTGCGTGCTCGCGGTCAGGCATGCCCTGCGCTTCGGCCCCAACGGCCTGCCCCTGATGGGCAGCGGCGACTGGAACGACGGCATGAATCTCGTCGGGCACGAGGGAAAAGGGGAAAGCGTCTGGCTGGCGTTCTTCCTGTACCGCGTGCTCAACACCATGTCGGCCCTCGCGGCGGGCCGCGGCGACGGAGAGTTCTCGGCGCTCTGCCTCGACGAGGCGGCGAAGCTGGCGCGTAATATAGAGGCCGCCGGCTGGGACGGGCAATGGTACAAGCGGGCCTACTTCGACAGCGGCGAGCCTCTCGGCTCCGCCTCCAATTCCGAGTGCCGCATCGACTCGCTGCCGCAATCCTGGGCGGTCATCTCCGGAGCGGCCGGCCCGGGCAGGGCCGCCGCGGCCATGGAGCAGGTCGACGGGCACCTGGTGGACCGGAAGAATTCGCTGATAAAGCTCTTCGAACCGCCTTTCGACAAGTCCGAGGCCGCCCCGGGCTACATAAAGGGCTACGTGCCCGGGGTCAGGGAGAACGGCGGGCAGTATACCCACGCCGCCGTCTGGTCGGTCATCGCTTTCGCCATGCTCAAGGACAGGAAACGCGCCTGGGAACTATTGGGGCTCATCAACCCGGTGCGCCACGGCGATACGCCCGAAAAATGCGCCGTCTACAAGGTCGAGCCCTTCGTTATGCCGGGCGACGTCTATGCCGGCGGCGCCAAGGCGGGCCGCGGCGGGTGGACCTGGTACAGCGGCTCCGCGTCCTGGATGTACCAGCTGCTGGTAAGGCATTTGCTGGGCGTCAGGCTGAAGGTGGACAAGCTTTCCTTCGAGCCGTGCCTGCCCGAGGAATGGAAGTCTTTTAAACTCCACTACCGGTACAGGGAAACTTTCTACCACATCACCCTCGAGCGGTCGGGGACCGGAGACGGCGTGGTTTCAGTTTCGGTGGACGGTACGGCGCACGAAGACTGCGTCGTCCCCCTCATCGATGACAGGGCGGAACACCAGGTGGAAGTCAGGATCGGTTAGGTCCCCGGAGGCCGGGCGCAGAAAGGATCCCCGGTCAAAGCCGGGGGTCCTTTCCCTTTCGCGGGCTTTTTTTCAAATCCCAATAGTGCTAACATTTATCTGTGTGCCGCTCCGGCGGGAGCCGCGGGCCTTGGTCCCTACCGCGAGGTCGCGCGCGGGCTGCTTAAGAGCGCCGCCGGCGCGGATAAAAAAATAGGCGTGGCCAACTTCACCGGTGGCAAGTATGGGCGCGGGGAAGTCAGCGACCGGGGCCTCGTGCTCAGGGAGAATAATAAATTTATCGGGATGTGCGGGTTAGTCTGGCGGCCGCCGCAAGACGGCCGCTTTTCTTAAAGGCCCTGGAAACCTTGAGATTCGAGAAGATGACTATCAATAGTAAACACGTCAGCTGGGATATCCACTATGGCTGCGGCTATGCCTGCAGCTATTGCTTTCTCCAGGGGAAAGAGTCGGGGCGCGCGGCGCGCGCCGCCGTTTGCCGGACAGCCGCGGAGTGGCAGGCGGCCTGGGACAGGTTCGACGAGCGCTTCGGCCCGGCCAGGATAGATATAGCCGGCGGGGAGCCCTTTCTTTATCCGGGATTCACCGGGTTGCTCAAGCACCTGTCCCAAAAGAACGAAATTTTCGTTATCACCAATTTTTCCACGGACCTGTCCTGGCTGGCCGACAGCGTTTCTCCTGAAAACGTGAGGCTGGTGCTGAGCCTGCACCCCGAGCATGTGCCTTCGGCCGGCGAGTTCCTGAAAAAAGCCGCCGCCCTGAGCGAAAAAGGCTTTAAAGTAAGGATAACCGCGGTAGCGTATCCGCCTTTTATTGAAAAAGTGCTGTCGTACCGGCGCGGCTGCGAAGCTTCGGGTTTGAAATTCACAGGAACGCCGTTCTTCGGGAGTTACCAGGGGGGGCAGTACCCGGCCGCCTACACGGAGGCCGAAAAAAAGTCGCTGTCAGGTATTTTCGACCAGCCGCGCCACGCCCTTTACCAACTGCAGCAGGTCAGCCCGGAGGGACTGCCGTGCAACTCCGGGGTCGACTACTGCAGGGTGGCCCCGGACGGCGCCGCCAGGCCCTGCCTCAACAGGCCCCCGATGGGCGATTTCCTGAGCCCGGAGTTCAGCTTCCTGGAAAAGCCCGCCCCCTGCCCGTCACCCAGCTGCCACTGCAGGCTGGAGTTTGAATACTGCGGCGCCGAAAAAAAAGGTCCCCGCAGGCGGTAAAAGCCTGCGGGGAAACCGCCGGCCCGTGTTTCGACGGGGCCGGTTTTTTTATTTGCCGGCGAGCTGGCCGCAGGCGCCGGAGATGTCTTCGCCGAGGCTCTTGCGCACGGTGACTTCCAGCCCCATCCCTTCCAGCAGGTCCGCGAAAAGCTTGACCCTGTCGCGGGTGGGCGCCCTGTAGGGGCCGCCGGTGCGGTTGTAAGGGATGATGTTGACCACGAAATACTTGGGCGCGGCCACGGTGCGCAGCCACGCGTTGAGCCTGGCGGCCTGCGTGCGGCTGTTGTTGAGGCCTTCCATCAGCACATATTCCACGAACACGCGGCGTTTCGTGGAGAAAATATAATCCTTGAGCGCCTTTGCCAGCTGGGCCAGCGGGTAGGTGCGGTTGAGGGGCACCAGGTCGTTGCGCAGGTCCTCCTCGGCGGCGTGCAGGGAGATGGCCAGGTTGCACTGGGGGAAGTCCTTGGCGAAGCGCCGGATGGCCGGCACATGGCCCGCCGTGGAGACCGAGATGTGGCGCTGCCCGAGGCCGATCATTTCCGGGTCGGCGATGGTGTGCATGGCTTCGGCGACGGATTCGTAGTTCAGGAAAGGCTCGCCCATGCCCATGAAGATCACGCTGCCGATCTTCTGTGAGCGCTTTGTTTTAAGGTAATGCGCGGCGGCCAGGAACTGGTCCGTTATTTCGTCGGGTGAAAGGTTGCGCTTCAGGCCTTTTCTGCCCGTGGCGCAGAAGGGGCAGCGCACGGGGCAGCCCACCTGGGTGGAAAGGCAGAGGCTCCATTTCTCGGGCAGCAGGTTAAGCAGCACGCTCTCTATCTTAAGGCCGTCTTTCAGTTCGAAGCAGAATTTTATGGCGTCGCCTTTCTTGGAGACGAGGGCTTCCAGCGGCTCTACCGAGTGAACGCGGAACTTGGCGCCCAGCTTTTCGCGCAGCGGGGCGGGCAGCACCGCCACCTCGTCCCACGAGGCGACGAAGTTCTTGTAAACGGCGTCGCGCACCTGTTTCAGGCGGAAGGCGGGGACGCCGTTCTCTTTAAGGAAAACGGAAAGTTTTTTAAAGTCCATAGTGTAATTACAAGTTTACCAAATTTCAGAAAACTGAAACTTGGTATTCGCGGCCGTTTTGCGCGGTCGCGGCCGCGGTCAGACGGGGCAGGAGGGGGCGGCGGGCTGCTTGGAGCAGTCCACCACCTGAGGGGCCAGCAGGGGCCTGAAGACCGGCACGAAGATCTCTTTGTTCAGGGACTTGAGCGAGGCCTTGTAATCGAAGAAATACGACCCGTGCCAGTCCTTGATGTTGCGGATCTTGAACAGGTCGCGCTTGGCGTCCTTCTTGAGGGGCTTGCTGTGCAGGATCAGCTCTATCAGCTTGGGCTCCACGTTCTCCACGTCCACGTCGGCCTGGTAATTCAGGTCCGCCGCGGGGATGGTGTTGGAATAGGCGTCGCGCATGGCCCAGATATTGCGCCAGGTCCGGACTATGGCCGGCTTGGAGACGGACTTTTCCAGGTCTTCGTGCTTTACCTCGTATTTCATGAAAAGCTTTACGACGAAGTTGGCCGGCACCAGGGGCGAGCCCGCGGTGATGAGCTTGTCTATCCGGATGTCGGGGCGGTAGCGGCCCAGGCGGTGCAGGGCCTCGTGGGTAAGCACGGAGCCCCAGCTGTGCGCCAGGATATAGACCGGCCGGCCGGTCTTCCTGTAGGCGTCGTGGACTTCCGCTATTCTTTTTTCCAGTTCGGGGACGTATTTGTCGGTGTCGGCGGGGTCGCGGGACCAGGTAAAGGGGGCCACTATCACGTCGTGGTTGGCGTAGCCGGGGATCTCCTTGAGTTTCAGCTCCAGGTAATTGTCCGGCAGGCGGGGGTCGGGGGAGGCTTTGGCCAGCTCGCGGAGGTCTTCGTCGTTCTCAAGGAAGAAATAGTCCTTGTTGAAGGTCACAAAAGCGGTCACCAGGTCGGCCTCGCTGATCTCCTTCTTGGGAAAGAAGATCTTGATGATCTTCAGGAAATGCTTCATCTCCAGCGGGCCCCAGCCTATCTCCCCGAAATTAAGGCCGGAGACGGTGATGACCACCGGGTCCATGCCGTCTTTCGGGGTAAGGACGTCGGCTATGGCCTGGCGGGGCAGGGGGGGGGTAAGGTCCGCGGTAAGCCGCTGCACGTCGCCTTTATTGAGGGCGTTCAGGTCGGCCGCGGGGGCTTCGATGTTGAAGGCGAAAACTGCAAAAACGGCGATAAGGGCGGTTTTTATCATTTTCATATTAATAGTAGAATATAGTATCAACTTTAGCACTTGTTCTTGACTTTTGTCAACGACGGCGGACAACCTTTATGGCTTTAGAAAAACCCCGGTTCAGGCGTCTTGGCATATTCCTGGCGCTTAATTTCTGCCTCTCGCTGGCGATCTGTTCCTTTTTCCTGCTTTTCGCCGGCGGGCACCCGCTGGAGCTGGTTTTTGTGGGGCTGGCCCTGGTCTCTAATACCGTCATGCTCTACGCCGCGCTGGCCTTGCCCGCTTGCCTGTTATTCCTGTTCGCCCCGGGCCGGGCGGCGCTGGGCGGCCTGATGGCGCTGTTCCAGCTGGCGCTGGTTACGGACGCCGCGGTCTACAAGATCTTCAAATTCCACCTGAACTCCATGGTGCTGAACCTGGTGCTGACCCCGGGCGGGCTGGACTCCCTGGACCAGGGCTGGGGTACCAAGGCGCTGTTCGTGCTGATAGCGGCCGCCCTGGGCGGGCTGCAGTGGTATTTCTGGAAGCTTTCGGCCGGGTATGCCGGCTGGAGCCGGCGTTCGGCGCTGGCGCTGTCCGCCGGGCTGCTGTTCTGCGTGGCGGCCGACAAAGGGCTTTTCGCCTGGGGCACGCTGTACGACTCCGTCTATATAACCCGCAACTCCCAGCTTTTCCCGCTCTACCAGCCGCTGCGGATACGCGGCTTCGCCAGTAAATACCTGGGGGTTAAGCTGGACGAGGAGGTAAAGGGCGGGGTGGAGATGAAGTATTCCGGCCTGGCCTATCCCGGGCAGCCGCTCAAGGTCGCGCCGCCGGCGCGGCCGCTGAATTTCCTGATCATTATCGTGGACTCGCTGCGCGCGGACATGCTGAACTCCGATGTGATGCCGGAAACCATGGCGCTGGCGAAAAAAGCGGCGGTCTTTGAAAACCATTACAGCGGCGGCAACTGCACGCGCTTCGGCGTGTTCTCCATCCTTTACGGGATCTACGGGAATTACTGGTTCCCCATGCTGGGCGAAAGGCGCGGCCCGGCGCTGATCGACGTGCTGAAAGAGCAGGGCTACGACCTGCGGCTGTTCGCCAGCTCCAAGCTCAGCTTCCCGGAGTTCAACAAGACCTGTTTCGTGGCCGTGCCGCGGGAAGGCATCTACGACGAGCCGGCCGGCAGCAACGGGGCCGAGCGCGACAGCGACATTTCCGGCCGCTTCGTCTCCTACCTGAAGGCGAGGGACCCGAAAAAACCGTATTTCTCCTTTATTTTCTACGACGCCTCGCACGGGAATTACGATTACCTGCCCGGGTTCGAGAAATTCAAGCCTTCGGCCGGCGTCAGCCAGCTGGCGCTGAATAAAACCAGCGTGGGCGGCCTGTTCAATAAATATAAAAATTCGATCTACTTCGACGATTCGCTGGTGGGCGGCATAGTCAAGGCGGTTTGGGAGACCGGCGGGGACAAGGATACGGTGGTAATGGTGATGGGCGACCACGGCGAGGCTTTCCTGGAGCGCGGGCGCTACGGGCATAACCAGGGCTACAGCCCCGAAGAAGTGCGCGTCCCGCTGGTGCTCTATGTGCCCGGCCGGGCGCCGCAGCGCGTGCGCCGGGCCACCAGCCATCTGGATATAGTGCCCACGCTGCTGCCGCTGGCGGGCGTTAAGAATCCCGCCGGGGATTATTCCAGCGGGCAGAGCCTTTTCGACGGCGCCGCCAGGGCCTTCGTGCCCTCGTTCTCCTGGGACAGCGCCGGCATAATAAAGGAAGGCCGCATCCTGGAAATGCCGCTGGAAATGTACAAGGGCGGGCTGAAGGTTTATGATTCCGAATACCGGGAGGTCCCGAAAGGGGCCAAAGAGTTTTCCCCGCTGATCATGCGGTTCCAGGAAGAGGCTAAAAGGTTCAGCAAGTAGCCCCGCCGTTACCGGCCGGGCCCGGCCGAGCGCCGGGCGCGGCCGCGCGCTTTGCGCTTCCTTATTTTTCCAATCTCTTTGAGGCGCTCGGAGGTTTCGGGGGAGATCCTGAGCTCTATTTCGTCGACCATCTCGCGCAAAGCCAGGAAGCGGTTCAGCGACCGCTTGCGCTCGCGCTGGCAGCGCACTACCAGCCCCAGCGGCGGGTACCGCAGCTGCACCGCGTTGGAGGTCTTGTTTATTTTCTGGCCGCCGTGGCCCGAGCCGCGGATGAACTGCTCGTCCAGCAGCTTCAGGTCTATGCCCAGCCTGGCGATGCGCGCCTTGAGCGCTTCCACCTTGGCGGGAGTGATCTCGGAAAACTCGGTGAAATTCATGGTTTTGCCGCCAACTAATCCTGGCTCTGCCCGTGCTCGCGCAGGAATTTGCGGATATGGGAGCGGGCGCCCGGGGTTTTTACCGAGGAGAGCCAGTCCTTTTTGGGGACCGAGTTGCGGCGGGTGACTATTTCGCAGATGTCGCCGCTCTTCAACGGGACGTCCAGGCGGACCATCTTGTTGTTGACCTTGGCGCCTATGCAGGTGTTGCCGATGTCGGTGTGGATGGCGTAGGCGAAGTCCAGCGGCGTCGCGTCCACCGGCAGCGGCTTTACGTCGCCCTTGGGGGTAAAGATGAAGATCTGGTCCAGCTCCAGGTCCGTCTTGAAGCTTTCGATGAATTCGCGCGGGCTGGAGAGGTCCTGCAGCCATTCCATCCACTGCCGCAGCCAGTTCAATTTTTCGTCCAGGTGCCGGTCGGTGCCTTTCTCGCCGAGCTTGTAGCGCCAGTGCGCGGCGATGCCGTACTCCGAGGTGCGGTGCATCTCCTCGGTGCGGATCTGGATCTCTATGATCTCTCCGGAGGACGCCATCACGCTGGTGTGCAGGCTCTGGTAAAGGTTCATCTTCGGCACGGCTATGTAGTCGGTGAAGGAGCCGGCCACCGGCTTGAAGATGGAATGCACGGTGCCCAGCAGGGCGTAGCAGTTGATCACGCTGTCCGTGATGATGCGCACGCCCAGCGCGTCCTGGATCTCCTCGAAAGGCTTTTCCTGGCGCGCCATCTTGCGGTAGATGGAGTAGAGGTTTTTCGCGCGGGACAGCACCCGGTGCGGTATCTGGGTGCCCCCCAGGTGCCCCTCCACGCTCTGCTTGAAATCCTCCAGCAGCTTCTCGCGCATGGCGTAGCGCAGCTGCACCTTGGTCAGCAGGCTCTGGAATTCGTCGGGGTGCAGGTATTTGAAGGACAGGTCCTCCAGCTCGCTCTTGAGCTGGAAAATGCCCAGGCGCTGGGCCAGCGGGGCGTAAAGGGAAATGGTCTCGTGGCTGATCTCCAGCTGCTTCTCGCGGGTGAGGAAGTTCAGCGTGCGCATGTTATGCAGGCGGTCCGCCAGCTTGATCACGATGACGCGGATGTCCTTGGCCGTGGCCAGGATCATCTTGCGCCAGTTCTCGGCCTGGGCCTCGTCGCGCGAGGAAAATTTCAGGGTCTCTATCTTGGTGACGCCGGCCACCAGGGCGTAGATCTCGTCGCCGAATTCCTTCCTGAAGGTCTCGTGGGGGATCTTGGTGTCTTCCAGCACGTCGTGCAGCAGGCCGGCCGCCACGGTCTCCAGGTCCATCTTGTAGTCCACCAGGATCTCGGCCACGGCGGAACAGTGCACGAAATACATTTCCCCGGAAGCGCGCTTCTGCTCCTGGTGGGCCTCGCAGGAATAGTTCCAGGCGTATTCCAGCACGGTGGTGTCCTGGGTGGAGTATTCCTTGAATTTTTTAAGCAGTTCGTCCAGTTGCATGTCAGGCTCCAAAGCGGCGTATCAGCCAGACCGTCGCGAAACCGAGGGTGAAGACGGCGGGGCTAAGCCGGTCGTAGACTTTATGCAGCCGCGGCAGGATGTCCGCCATGGCTATGTAAAGGAAGGAGCCCCCGCTGAGGCCCAGCATGAAGGCTTCGGCGCCTGGCGGCAGGTCTTTTATGACCGGCGCGGCCAGCAGCGCGCCGGCCGGGGTGGCGGCGGCCAGGAGCAGGCTGAAAAGGGCCGTCCTGCGGCGGGTATTCCCGGCGTGCAGCAGCAGCGAGACCAGCGTGACGCCGTCGGCGAACTTGTGCAGGATGACGCCCAGCGCCACGTTCAGGCCGGCCACCGTGCCGGGGGCGAAGCCCACCGCTATGTTGAAACCGTCCAGCAGCGAATGCAGCCCCATGGCGGCTATGGCGACGCCGCCTATATGGTGCACTTCGCACTCCTCCATGAATTCGCTGCACGAGCTGTGGGCCGCGTAGTTCTCCAGCGTGAAAAGGGCCAGCAGCGCGGCGAGCGCCCCGTAGGACAGCGCTTCGGGGGCGAGGGCGAAGCCGGCCGGGATGATGTCCATGAGGGCGGCGGAAATAAGCACGCCCGCGGCGTAGGCCAGGGCGCGCGCCAGCGTGAGCTTGCTGAAGCCGCCGAATTTAAGAACCGCCCAGGCGCCCGCCAGGGTGAAAATGACCGCCAGGACGCTGAAAAGGATGACCATCAGGACTGCGCCTCGTACAGGCCCTTGTAAACCCCGCCCAGGGCCAGCAGCTCTTCGTGGGTGCCGGTCTCTGCCAGTTCGCCTTTCTTAAGCACGAAGATCTTGTCCGCGTTCTTTACCGTGGAAAGCCGGTGCGCCACCATTATGACGGTCCTGCCGCCGAGGATGCGCTCTATCGCGCCCTGCACGGCCTGCTCGCTGCCGGTGTCCAGGTTGGAGGTGGCCTCGTCCAGCAGCAGGATCTTCGGTTTCTTGATTATGGCGCGGGCTATGGCCAGGCGCTGGCGCTGCCCGCCGGAAAGCTTCACGCCGCGTTCGCCCAGTACCGTGTCGTAGCCCTGCGGCATGGCGGTTATGAAGGCGTGGGCGTCGGCGGCCTTGGCCGCGTCGATCACCTCGTCCATGGAGGCGCCGGGCATGCCTGTCTTGATGTTGCCCAGCACGGTGTCGTCGAACAGGATGGTGTCCTGCGTCACCAGGCCCATATGGGCGCGCAGGTCGGTGGTGTCGAGGTCCAGCATGTCGTGGCCGTCTATCTCCACCTTGCCGGTCACCGGGTCGAAGAAGCGCAGCAGCAGGTGGATGATGGTGGTCTTGCCCGAGCCGGAGGGGCCTACGAAAGCGGCCACTTCGCCGGGGTTGATGGTGAAGGACAGGTCCTTGAGCACCTGGGTGTCGCGCGAGGGATACTTGTAGTTCACGTCCCTGAACTCTATCTTGCCGTCCAGCTTGTCGATGTTCTTCGTGCTGGCCTTGATGACGACGGCGGGCTTCTCTTCGAGTATCTGGTAGATGCGCTCCCAGGCCGCCATGCCCTGCTGCAGCTTGGAATTCAGGTTGGCGATGTTCTTTAAAGGCACGTAGGCGGTCACGTAGGCCGCCACGAAAGAGAAGAACTGGGCGGTGGTCATGGTGCCGTCGAAGATGGCCTTGCCGCTCATATAAATGATGCCTATCAGCACCATGCCGCTGATGAATTCCATTACCGGGCCGCTCATGGCGGTGGCGCGCAGGTAGCGCATCATCTTGCTGAAGTAAGCGTCGTTGGACACCTTGAACTTGGCGATGGCCTGCTCTTCGTAGTTAAAGGCCTTGACCACGGTGATGCCCTGCAGGCTTTCCTGGAACTTGTGCGAGATCTCGCCCACGATCACGTTGCTCTCGGAGCTGGCCTTGCGCATCTTTTTGCCCAGCACGCCCAGGATGGCGGCGATCAGCGGCAACACGATCAGCGAGATCAGGGCCAGCTTCCAGTTGATGTAGAAAAGCAGCGCGATACAGGCTACGACCGTCAGCGCGTCGCGGATGCCGTAGAGCGGGATGAACTGCACGGTGCTCTGCACGTTGTTCAGGTCGTTGATGACGCGGCTCATCACGTCGGATGAGCGCTTGCGCCAGTAGAACTCTATCGACAGGCGGTGGATGTGGGTGAAGAGGTCCTCGCGGATGTTCTGCACTACCCGCTGCCCCACCCAGCTCATCAGGTAGGCGTTGGTATATTCGACCAGCATGCGCAGCACGAACAGCGCCGGCAGGGCGATCACGATCGTGCGCAGCAGGTTCATGTCCTTATTGAAGAACACGCCCTGGATGACCGGGCCGGAGATGTAGATCACGGCGTTCTTTATCGCGGCCAGCACGATCATGGAAGCGGCGGCCTGCAGCAGGCGGACCTTGTAGGGTTTCAGGTAGCGCAGCAGCGCCCAGGCCAGTACCCTGAACCTGGCTTTGTCGGCAGCGGCGCGCGCAAGTTGGTCTGTCATGTCAGCTCAGGTAGGTCAGGATCCTCTGCGCGGCGCGCTCGGCCGCCCCGTGCGAGCCCAGCATGTCGCGCAGGCCCGTAAGTTCCTTGCGGGCGGCGCGCATGCGCGCCGGGTCGTTGATCAGGGCGAAAGCTTCCCGGGCCAGGTTGTCCACGGTGGCCTTTTCCTGGATCAGCTCTTTGACGGCGGGCTTTTTCAGCAGGATGTTGACGAGGGAGATATAGGGCGTCTTCACGATCCGCTTGGCGATCGCGTAGGTGAACTTGGGCATCCGGTAGGCCACGGCCATCGGCACGCCCAGCAGCGCGTTCTCCAGGGTGGCGGTGCCGGAGCAGGTAAAGGCGAAGTCGAGCCTGGCGCGCTGCTTGTAGTCCTTCTCGCGCACGATCTCGATGTCCTTGGACCAGTATTTCTCCACGCTTTCCAGCGCGGGCACGATGTTTTCGTCTGGGAATTCCGGCACGGCGAACAGGTAGCCGCGCGCGTGCGGGTGCTCTTCCTTGACGCGGTAAAAGGCCTTTATAAAAAGCGGCAGGTGGCGCGAGATCTCGGATTTGCGCGAGCCCGGCAGGATGCCTATGTTCCAGGCCCCGTTCTCCGGCGGCGCCACTTTGATCTCAGGCTCGGGCATGAGGTCCAGCAGGGGGTGCCCCACGAAGGTGGCGTTGCCTTTGGCCTTCTTGTAGAGGGCTTCCTCGAACGGGAAAATGACGAAGATCTCGCGGGTGAGCTTGGCGATCTTGGCGGCGCGGCCGGCCCGGGAGGCCCAGACCTGCGGGCTGATGTAATAGAAAGCGGGGATATTCCTGTGCGCGGCCAGGCCCAGCACCTGGTGGTTGAAGCCGTAGAAGTCCACGGCGATCACGCAGGCAGGCCGTTTTTCCTCCATATAGCGGCGGATCAGCTTTATCAGCTTCAGCCAGAGGAAAAAATGCTTGAAAGGTTCCGAGAAGCCCACGGCTCCCACGGAGACCAGGTTGTAGATGAAGTGGGTGGAAACTTCCTGCATGCGCACGCCGCCGATGGCGGTGACGGAGATCTCCGGGTCTTTCGCGCGCAAGGCCTTGATCAGGTTGGCCGCATGCAGGTCGCCCGAGGGGTCGCCGGCTACTACCAGGATGTTTTTATTCGTGGGTGCGATTTTAGCCATAAAGGGGGAGTTCCGAAAAGCCGCGGGGCCGGGGGTTTTAAAAAACAGGGTTCCGGTTTTAAAAACTCATCAAGTCCCGAAGCCGCGGCTGCTTCTAGTGTTTGTCGATGCCGGCGTTCTTCAGGCCTTCTTCCACCAGCACCCTTGTCACTTTGCCGATGTCGGAGATGGAGCGGGACAAGGATTCCTGCGCCTCCTCGGCCTTGGAGCCGGAAACCTCGAAACGCCGCATCTGGTCGGTGATGTCGAGCGCCAGGCGCAGCGCCTTAAGGCCCTTCTCGCCGCTGGGGGTGGGGGTTTTGGAGGTCTTTATGCAGTCTATGAAGTGGAGGATCTCTTCCTTGATCGGTTCTTTCCGCTCCAGTTTGGGGAAGATCACCTCTATGTCCTTGAGGGACTTCACTACCGGGGTCTTCTTGTGATAGATCTTCAGGCGGGCGCTCACGTAGTCCACGGAGATGTAGGCGTCCTGCTGGTAGATGCGCATGCGGCGCGAGGCTTCCATGGTGGCGCGGCTGGCCGTGACGTCGACCACGCAGCCGTTCTTGAACTTCAGGCGCACGTTGGAGATATCCTCGTGGTTGGAGAGCATGCTGGCGCCGATAGCCTCGAAAGAGGCGACTTCGGAATCTATCATCGTCAGGATGATGTCCAGGTCGTGGATCATCAGGTCCAGCGTTACGCCGGTGGCGGCCACGCGGGGATCGTACGGGCCCAGGCGCTCTATGGTTATGTAGCGGGGGTTCTTCACGTGCTTCATGGTCTCCACCACGGCGGAGTTGAAGCGCTCGGAATGGCCCACCTGCAGCACCACCTTCTTCCTTTCGGAGAGTTCCAGCAGCTTGCGGGCGCCTTCCTCGGAATTGGTGATGGGTTTTTCCATCAGCACGTGCACGCCGGCTTCCAGGGCCTTTATGCCGATCTCGGCGTGATATTCGGTGGGGGCGGCCACCACCAGCGCGTCCACCTGGTTAAGGAGTTCTTCCACCGTTTTATAGGCCACGCAGTTGTGGCGCCAGGCCAGTACCTGGGCGCGCAGCAGGTTGGGGTCCGAGATGCCGACCAGCTCCACTTCCGGCATCTTCGACAGCGTGCGGGAATGGAAACCGCCGAGTTTGCCGGCGCCGATGACTCCAAAACGCATCTTTTTCTCTTTTTCAGGCATATTATCCTCTGGAACCGCGAAAATCCTCAGGATCCGGGGCGCGAAGCGGCCCTGTCCTTAATACTATTCTACTAAATGAGGGGAGGCTTTAAATACCGCCTTGTGCAAAAACCCTTCTTCCGGCCGGCCGGGCCCGCAAGGCCGATCCGGGCCGGTTTAAAGATTTGCCTGCCGGACCGGCGCCGGAAAAGGTAAAATATCTATTAAGTCTTTATTAGATCACGCACCGCGGCCAGGAGACTAAGTGAGTACTGACTACAAGGCGCCTTTAACGAAAGCCGACCCGGACATCATTTCCGGGGGCATGGGGGTGCGTATTTCCTGGTGGGTCATGTCCAGGATAGTCGCCATGATGGGCGGCCTCGGGGTGGTGTCCGGCACCGGCCTGGAGATAGTGTACCCCCGCCTGCTGCAGGACGGCGATCCCGGCGGCCACGTGAGGCGCGCTTTTACCGAACTGACGCGCCGCCAGCCGGCGCTTACCGCGGACATCTGGGAAATTTTCAACAAATACTATATAGAAGGCGGCCGGGCTCCCGGCGCGCCTTATAAGCCCGTGCCTCCCTGCCGGCTGACGCGCGTGGAGAATTTCAAGCCCGGCCCGGACTCCTTCTGGGAGCTGCCCAGGGAGATGCAGGTGCTGGTGATGGCCGCCAACTTCGCCGAGGTCTGGCTGGCCAAGGAAGGCCATAACGGCGCGGTCGGGATAAATTTCCTGCGCAAGGTGGAGCGCCCCCTGCCCTGGGCGCTGTACGGCGCCATGCTGGCCGGCGCGGCCTATGTGCTGGTCGGGGCGGGCAGCCCGGACGAGCTGCCGGCCATGATAGAGAAACTTTCCAGGCATGAGCCCGCGGCGATGTCCCTTAAAGTTTATGGTACGCGCTCCGATTCGGGCGCGTTCTACGCCACGGTAAGGCCGGAAGGCCTGAACGCGGGTGGCGAAGCCCTGCCGGTGCCCAAGTTCCTAGCCATAGTCTCCTCTTTCGGGCTGGCCAGCGCCCTGGCCGCCAACCCGGAAACGCGCCCTTACGGTTTTGTCGTGGAAGGGTCGGAGGCCGGCGGCCACAGCGTGGCGCCTTCCAAGATGCGTTTTGACCCGGCCGGCAAGCCGCTGCTCGTTTACACGGACGCCGACAAGGCGGATATCGGCGCCATAGCCGGCCTCGGGCTGCCTTTCTGGCTGGCCGGGGGCTACGCCAGCCGCGCGCGCCTGAGCGAAGCGCGGCAGCTGGGCGCTTCGGGCATACAGTTCGGCACGCTGGCCGCCCTTTCCGGGCAGTCGGGCATGGTGCCGGCGCTGCGGTCCCGCGTGCTGAAGATGCTGGCCGGCGGGGAGCTTAAGATCACCAATACCCTGGTGTCGCCCACGGGTTTTCCCTTTAAGGTGGCGCAGGTGCCAGGCACCATTTCCGAAGAAGCGGTCTACCAGGCGCGCAAGCGCAGGTGCGACGTGGGCCTGCTGCAGGTTAATTATCTGACTCCGGACGGAAGCCTGGGCTACCGCTGCCCCGCTGAGCCGGTGGAGACTTTCCTGGCCAAGGGCGGCCGGGTACAGAATACCGAAGGGCGCGCCTGCCTGTGCAACGCCCTGCTGTCGGCTTGCGGGTTCCCCCAGGTCTGCCAGGGCGGCTACGTAGAGCCCGCCATCGTTACGCTGGGCGAGGACCTGGATTCCGTGCGAAAGCTGCAGGCCGCGCTGCCGCCAGGGCAGGAAACTTATACCATCGGCAAAGCGCTGAAACATCTGCGCGAAGCCTGAACGAACAGCCTGAAAAATACAAAAGGGCCGGGGATCTTCCCCGGCCTTTTTTTTGCGCCTTCGGCTCAGTTCTTTGCGGCCAGCAGTTTTTCGGCTTCTTCGGTAAGGGCGTTGAGGGCGGCTTCCAGCTCGGCGGTTTTGGCCGCTACGTCGTCGGTTTCGGCTACGGGCAAAGGCTGGCCGTACACGGCTTCTATGCGGCCGAAGGGCAGGGGGAACTGGTATTTGTCCCAGCTGCGCAGGATCAGTTTGCTCGAAAGGGCGCAGGCCACGGGGATTATGGGGAGGCCGGCTTTCTGCGCCAGGTAGACGATGCCCGGCTGCACCTTGAAGATGGGGCCGCGGGGCCCGTCAGGGGTGATGGCCACGGAATAGCCGCCGCGGGCCGCTTTTATCAGGCCGCGCAGCGCCATGATGCCGCCGGAGGTGGTGGAGCCGCGCACGAAGGTAAAGCCGAAGCGCAGGAGGATGCGGGCCATGTATTCGCCGTCTTTGCTTTTGCTGACCATGCCGCAGATGTTCCTGCCGCGGTGGAGGTAGATCATCAGGACCTCCTGGCGGTGCCAGAGGGCGTAGATGGCGGGGCCCGGGTGGTCCTTTTGGCCTTTTATGGTGATGCGGGAAGTCTTGCCGACGAGCTGCATGTAGAGCCAGGCCAGGAAGGACAGGATGGAGTGAGCCGGCGAGTTTTTATAAAGCAGTTCGTTCATTTAGCTGGCGGCGAAGGTGTTGTCGTCGGCGCCGAGGACGGAGATGCCGGTGTCTTTGGCAGCGGCGAGGAACTCTTCCATGCCTAAAATAAGGGTTTTTCCGGCTTCGATCACCAAAGTGCTGGCGCCCGCTTCGGCCATCACGCGCAGGGTGCTGGCGCCGGCTACGGGCAGGTCGAAGCGCATGTCCTGGGTGGGGCGGGCCACTTTTACCACGGTGAGGGCGGAGCCGCCCCTGCCCCTGGTCAGCTGCCCGGCGCGGCGTATGCATTCGTCGGTACCTTCCAGGCCCTCGGCGGCTATTACGGTCTGGTCGCGCAGCACCACTGTGAGGCCTACGTCGAAAGCGGAGAGGGTCTTGGCGGCTTTCCAGCCGAAGGCCGCGGTCTTGAGGGTGTCGGCGTCGGGCTTTTTGCCGGAGAGGAGGCCGGGCTTTACCAGCAAATGTTCCAGCAGGGTGGCGGAGCTGACTATTTCCATCCCGTCCCTGGCGAATTCCTCGGCGATGGCGGTAAAGATGGCGCCGGCTTTCTTGTCGCGCAGTTTCAGCAGGAGCTTCGCGGCGCGCAGGTCCGGGACGATGCCGCCGAAAATGGAGACATGCGGGATGGAACCGACCATTAAAACTTTTTTTACGCCGCTGTCCCTCAGGAATTCTATGGGGCCGCCGACCTTGCCCAGGCGGAACCAGCGGGTTTCAACCGCGTACCGCTCTATTTCTTTAGGGGTGATGTCGTTGAGGGCCACGACGAAAACTTCGCGGCCGGCCTTTTTGGCCTCGGCCGCGAACAGCAGCGGGAAACTCCCGGCGCCCGCTACCAGTCCTACTTTCTCGGTCATTAAATAAGCCTTAGTCGCTCACCGCGGTTTCCAGTTCGCGCACGTTGCGGCGCGGGCGGGCTATGCCGCGCTTGGTGCCCTCGCAGAAGTCCAGCATCAGGGCGGCTTCGGGCGGCAGGTTCTCGCCGCGCAGCTGCGCTATGGCGCCTTTCAGCGTCAGGCCGCGGAAGAACAGGGTCTTGAAGGTGTGCTTTATGATCTTTATGGTCTCGCGGGAGAAGCCGTTGCGCTTGAGGCCGACGAGGTTGAGGGTTACGGGGCGGGCGCGGTCGCCCTGGGCGATGACGTAGGGGAGGATGTCCTGGTTGGCCATGCCGCCTCCGGAGATCATGGCGAACTTGCCGATGCGGGTGAACTGGTGGATGCCGACGAGGCCGGAGATGGTGGCGCGGTCGCCGATGTGCACGTGGCCGGCCGCGGCGGAGGAGTTGACCATGATGACGTTGTCGCCCACGCGGCAGTCGTGGCCGATATGGGAGTTGGCCATCAGCATGCAGCCGGATCCCATGGAGGTGAGGTTGGTGGCGTGGGAGCCGCGGTGCAGGGAGACGCCTTCGCGGACGACGTTGTTGTCGCCCATGGTAAAGCGGGTGTGCTCGCCCTTGTAGGACCAGTCCTGCAAGGGCGAGCCGACGTAGGCGGCGCCGGTGAATAGGTTGTTCTTGCCGACGGTGCAGAATTCGAAGATGCAATGGGGGCCGATCTTGGTGCCGGCGCCTATCTGCACGTCCTCGCCTATCACGGTGAGGGCGCCGATCTCCACATCGGCCCCCAGCTGGGCTTCGGGATGTATTACCGCGGTGGGGTGTATCTTGGTTGCCATGTTATCCTCCAAAAAATAACGGAAAATCTCAGCCTATCGCAAAGGTCAGTTCCGCTTCGGCCGCGGACTCGTCGCCGACCCAGGCTTCGGCCCGGACCTTGCCCAGATGGCTTTTCATACGGAGTATCTCCACGTGCATCTTCATCACGTCGCCGGGCACTACCTGGCGGCGGAACTTGGCCCGGCTGATGCCGGCGAAGAAGCCCAGGCGGCCCTTGGTCTCGGGCAGGTCCATCATCATGGCCGCGGCGGTCTGGGCCATGCCTTCCAGGATCAGGACGCCGGGCATTATGGGTTTTTCGGGAAAATGGCCGTGGAAATAGAGCTCGTTGGCGCTGACGCATTTCACGCCCACGCAGTATTTGCCTTCTTCCACTACTTCTACGCGGTCCACCATCATGAAAGGGTAGCGGTGGGGGATGATCTTGAGGATCTCCTCGCAGGGAATGACGCGTACGGGCTTATAGTGACGGGGTTTGTTTTCTGGCATGGTCATAGCGCCTTTTCTGATAATAGTTTAGCAAAATTGACATTGGCGGCGTGCCCGGGCCGCTCGGCTTCTATGCGGATGTCCTTAAGCGGCAGGCCGGTCAGGGCGAGGTCTCCTATAAGGTCCAGCAGTTTATGGCGGGCGAACTCGTCGGCGAAGCGCAGGCCGCCCTTGGCCATTATCTCTTTTTCGCCGATGACTACGGCGTTGTCGAGGGAACCGCCAAGCGCGAGCCCGGCGGCTTTCAGCGCCTCTATTTCGTGTGAGAAGCCGAAGGTGCGGGCGGGGGCTACGCGCACCAGATACTCGTCCGGTGTCAGGACGAATTCTATCACCTGTTTGCCTACCAGCGGATGGGGGTAATCATAGGTCAGCTTAAATGAGACGCCAAGGGCGGGAACGGCGGTATAGCGGATGTCGCCTTTGGCCATTTCCAGCCGGCCCGCCAGCGAGAGCGTCTTTTTCTCCTGGGCGGGCTTTTCCTGGATGCCGGCCTTGAGTAAAGCGGTGGCGAAAGCCAGCGCGGAACCGTCGGCGGCCGGGGGCTCTTCCCCGTCTATCTCTATATCAAGGTCGTCTATGCCCAGGCCCGCTGCGGCCGAAAGCAGGTGTTCCACGGTGTAAATAGTATGCTTGCCGTCGCTGATATTAGTGCCGCGCGCGGTGCCCGCGACGCGGTCCAGCCTGGCGGGCAACGGTTCCGCGAAAGCGGGCCCGAGGAAGCGCAGGCCTGTGGGCCCGGCGGCGGGCAGGAAAGTAACGCGCGCCGCCTTGCCCTTGTGCAGGCCAATGCCTTCAATGGTGGCCGCTTTTATAATAGTTTTTCTCATCAAGATTCGCAGTCCGGGCCTGTCAAGGGGACCGGAACGCAAAAACAGTGTCTCGCACACCGTGCTCGCACTTCCCCGCCTCGCCCTTCGCGCTTACGCAAGCTCAGGGCTCCGGCAGGGTTTTGCTAACCCGGTCCCCTCGCCAGGCCCTTCGGTTCGCCGCTGGAGGGGATGGCCGGGGTGTTGCCCTGAGCGCCCGTTGCGGAAGGGGGCCCCGCCATAATTTCCCAAGGCGGGGGGAACCGACGCAAGGGTTCCCTCTTTCCGGGCGAGCAGGGCAACACCCCGGACAGCCCCGACTTCACATCCTGCATTCTTGCGGTGAACCGCCACCGCTTTGGAATTAAAGCCCCAAATGCTTCTTTATTTTGCTGAGAGCGCGGTGCATTTCGGGGAGCTTGCCGAGCAAGACCTCAATTTTCATAGCCTGCATCCGGGGCCGGGCGGTGTGGCCGAAGACTATCTGGTTGGGGCCCAGGCTGGAGATGACGCCGGTCTTGCCCATCACCACGGTGTTGTCGCCGATGGCGAGGTGGTCGGAGACGGCGGCCTGGCCGGCGATGATGACGCCGTTGCCGAGGGTGGTGGACCCGGCTATGCCGGCCTGCGCGATGATGAGACAGTTCTGGCCCGTCTTTACGTTGTGGGCGATGTGCACCAGGTTGTCTATCTTGGTGCCGGCGCCTATGCGCGTGACTTCCAGCGCGGCGCGGTCGATGGCGGCGTTGGCGCCTATTTCCACCCGGTCCTCTATCACCACTTTGCCCAGCTGGGGGATCTTTTCATGGGTGCCGCGCGGGGAGATATATCCGTAGCCGTCGGAGCCTATTACGGCGCCGGCGTGGATGATGACCTCTATGCCCACTTCGCAGGCGTCCAGGACCTTGACGCCGGGGTAAAGCCTGCTGCGGGCGCCCACTTTCGCGTTTCGGCCTATGTAGCACTGCGCGTCTATGACGGCGTCGGAGCCTATGACGGCGCCGGCCTCGATCACCGCGAAGGGGCCGACGTGCGCGCCGCCGCCGATCTGCGCGTCGGGGGAGACGAAAGCCGCGGGGTGCACGCCGGGCGGGGGCAGGGGGCGCGCTTCTTTTTCAACCAGGCGCAGCGCCAGCATAAAGGCGTACTTGGGGTTCTTGGTGAAGACCAGGGTGCCCGGGAAATCTTTAAAGAGCCCCTCCGTGCCGCGGGGCGCCAGCAGGCAGCCGGCTTTCGAATCGGGGGCGGAGACCAGCATGGCGGCGTCGGCCACGAAGGCCAGGTCCGAGGGGCCGGCTTTCTCCAGGGGCGCCGCGCCCGAGATGGGGCGCGTTCCGTCCCCGGCGAGATCGCCTTCGGCCAGTTTGGCTATGTCGGCGGCGGTCAGCTTCATATGCCGTTCTCCTCCAGCTTTTTAAGCAGTTTGCCGGTCAGGTCCACGGCGTTCTGGCCGAACAGGATATTGCGCTTGTCCACGATCACGCTGACCTCTTCCTTTACCGCCAGCTCCTTGAGGGCCACGTAGATGCGCCCCAGCAGGATCTCGCCTTTGTGGCTCTCGTACTCCAGCAGCTCGCGCTCCGCCATGCGCTGGAAAATGCGCAGCTCGTCCTCTTTTGTCCTGAGGTCCTCTTCCTTCTTCGTCAGGGCGAAGTCTATTTCCGGCACCGAGGTGGAGACGGAGAATTTAAAGCGGTTGACGGGGACCTTGGCCACGCCGGGCATGTCTATGCCCTCCATGCCGGGCAGACCCTGCGCGGCCTGCGCCAGGGCCGCCGGCGCGGCGGTGGAAACGCGGGCCGGCTCGGTGGAGGCCGGCACGGCCGCGGCCTGGGCGGCGGCTTCGGCGACGCTGCGCTGCGTTTCCAGCAGCGAAGGCAGCGTAAGGGCGAATTCCCGTTCCTGCCGGAGCTTGGCCATTTCCGCTTTCAGCGTGAAGATGGCGGTTTTCCTGGCGTTGACGGCGTCCTCTTTCTTTTTTATTTCCGCTATGAATTCTTCCCTGGCTCCCGTGGTGCCCGAGTATTCCTTGAAAACCCGGTCTATGTCCACGTAGCCGATGGTGCCCGATTCCCCGCGGTTCTCCTCCAGCAGGAGCTCCAGCGCGGCTCCGTTCAGCGGCAGCGCCGCCAGCAGGGCGGTGAAAATAAGTTTTTTCATATCCTTCTAACCTCTTAGAACAGATTTCCCAGCGTGAAGTAAATGTCCGAGCGCTGCTCCCCGGTCTTGTGGTTGAAGCCGTGGCCCCAGTCCAGCCTTATGGGGAAAGCCGGCGTGGTGAAGCGTATGCCGAACCCGGCCCCGGTCTTCAGGTTGGTGGTCCCCGTGCCGAAGCGGGCGCTGACGGTGTCGAAGCCTTCCCAGGAATTGCCTATGTCGAAGAAGAAGGCCCACTGCACGATGGTGCGCTTGCGCTCGCGGGCGAGCGGGAATTTGAACTCGATGTTGGCTACGTCGTAAACCTTGCCGCCGTTGAGCGGGCCGATCTGGCCGTTGTTGGAATAGCCGCGCACGGTATCGGCGCCGCCCAGGAAATAGCGCTCGTAGACCGGCACGTTCTTGGTGTCGCCGAAGCGCTCCACGAAGCCCAGCCGGTTGCCGAAGGCCAGCACGAAGGGGTAGTCGTCTATGGAGAAGAGCTTCAGGTTGTAGCTGAAAGAGAGGGTCGGCTTGTAGTAATTCACGTCGCCCTGCAGCGGGCCGCCGGCGTATTCCACCCCCAGCGATACCTTGGTGCCGCGCGTGGGGTCCCACACGTTGTCGCGGGTATCGCGGGCCATTTCCACGTAGACGGACGAAGTGATGCTGGTGCCTTCGATCAGCTCGCCCGTGTAAAGCGCGTCCACGTCCGTGATGCGCACCTTTTCGTAGGTGTAGGCGGTGGTCAGGTGGTACTTGTCGTCCCCGAAGCGGGGCGCCACGGTGACCTTGCCGCCGGTGCGGCGCTCCGTGTAGGCCGAGATGGTGTCGCGGTAGGGCTTGTAGTGGCGCGTATTGAAGACGTCCACGCCCAGCGTGGTGGGGCTGTCGCCGATCCAGGGGGTGGACCAGCTCAGGTAATAGTCCTGCACCCGCTTGCCGAAGTTCCAGGACAGCGAGGTCTTGTAGGCCCTGCCGAACAGGTTCAGGTGCGAAAGGGAGAGCGTGCCCACGAGGCCGTCCGTGGACGAGATGCCGGCGCCGGCCGTCAGCATGCCCGGCTTGCCTTCCGTCACGTCGAAGACCAGGTCCACCTTGTCGGGGTCGGCGGTCGGGTTTATCACGGGGCTCACGTCGTCGATGAAGCCCAGATTAAAGATCTTCTCCTGGCTGCGGCGGATCTTGGAGGAGCTGAACACCTCGCCTTCCTTCTGCGTGATCTCGCGCCTCAGCACGTAGGTTTTGGTGGCCTTGTTGCCTTCCACGTCCACGTGGTCCACGAAGATCTGCGTGTTTTCCGTGACGTTGAACGTTACGTCGGTCTCGCCCGTCTTTTCGTTGTAGACCTTGTCCGGGATCAGCGCCGCTTTCAGGTAGCCTTTGTCGGCGTATTTATCCTGGAGGCCGCGCACGGTTTCGTCGAAGCGTTCCTGGTTGTAGAGCTTGCCGCGGCGGTATTCCACGGAAGGCAGCAGTTCGCTGGGCAGGTAGACCGTGTTGCCGTTGAAATAGGTGGCGCCGAATTTCTGCTTGGTCCCCTCGGAGAGGGACAGCCTGATGGTGACGCTGGAGCGCTCTTCGTTGAAGGTCACGCTGGAGGCGCTGATCTTGAAGTCGGCGAAGCCGTTGTTCTTGTAAAAAGTTTCCAGGGCCTTGAAGTCCTCGTCGAGGTCCTGCGGCGAGTAGATCTTCTTGGGGCGGTTCTTGAACTTCTTGACCAGCTTTTTGGTCTTGAAGCCGGCCGCGCCCTCCAGTTCCACCGCGGCCACCCGGGCTTTCTTGCCCTCGGTGACGGAGACGGTGAGAAAACACAGCGAGGCCGCCGTATCGAACTTCACTTCGTAGTCGGCCTTGGCGTCTATAAAGCCTTTTTCATGGTACTTGTCGGTGATCTTGATCAGGTCCTCGCGGATCTTGAGCTCGTCGAAAAAATCTTTTTCCTTGAGGGTCATCTCGTCTTTGACGGCCGACTTGGACATCCCTTTGGCGCCGCTGACGGTTATGGTCCTGACCATCGGTTTTTCCGCCACTATATAGGTGACGCGCACCGGCCGGGAGGAGCCGACGATCGCGGCCAGCTTGGCGGAGACGGCGCGCCCTTCCAGCTCTTCCAGGTCCACTGAAACCTTGTCCATGCTGCCCAGAGCCAGCACGGCCTCTATGTCCTGGCTGACGAATTCCCTGGAGTAGACGCGGCCTTTCTTCGCTTTGCCGGCTTTCAGCACGGCCTTGGCTTTTACGTTGAGGTTGCCTTTGACGGCGGTTTCGGCCACTTCCCAGGGGCCGGTCAGCTGCCCGTTGGCCGGCGCGGCCGCGGCCTGCGGCAGCGCGGCGGGGGCGGCGGTGCCGGCGGCTACGGACAGCATGCCGGGCAGGGTTTCGGGTTCCGGAGTTTGCGCGCGCAGGGGCAGAGCGAAAGCGGGCAGGAGCAGGGCGTGCAGCAGAATTCTGTTCATCGTTTTCCTTGGGACAAGATCGTTAGGGCCGCAGAACGCCTGCGGGCGCCGGCGGCTATATTATTGATATCTTACTATTTTTGAACGCGCTGTTTAAGGGAGGGCCTGGCGCTTCCACTTTTATGCTAGAATTAGCGCGTGCGCAAAATACAACCCGCCTCTAATGGAGAACATACAATGAAAAAAGTATATATCCTCGACACCAACGTTCTCATCCACGACCCGCTTTCCTTTACCAAGTTCGAAGAGAACACCGTGGTCATCCCGATCAACGTCATAGAGGAGCTGGACAATTTCAAGCATACCGCCGACGAGCGCGGCAAGAGCGCCCGCATCGTGTCGCGCAAGCTGGACGAATTCCGCTCCAAGGGCAAGCTGAACGCCGGGGTTAAGACCGAGGCGGGCGGCACGCTGATAGTGGACCTGGACCACGTGCAGGTCCTGCCCAAGGAATTCAAGCTGATAGAGATGGATAACCGCATTCTGAACACCGCCTACTGGTACGAGCAGAAAAAGCACAGCGCCATTCTGGTCACCAAGGACATCAACCTGCGCCTCAAGGCCGAGGCCGTGGGCCTGGTGGCCGAGGATTACGAAGCCGGCAAAGTGAACGTGGACGAGCTGTACCCCGGCCTGGTGAACGTCGAGGTAAGCGGCGCCGACGTGGACAAATTCTACAAAGAGCATTCCATAACCAGCCCGGAAAAAGACCTTTCCCCCAACGAGTTCGTGGTGCTGCACTCGAAGGAAGACCCCAAAAAATCGGCCATCGGCCGCGTGGACCCCTCCGACCCGACCAAGATCAAGGCGCTCAACCCCGAACCGTCCCCCTGGGGCATCCGCCCGCTTAACAAAGAGCAGCGCTGCGCCATGGAGCTGCTCCTGGACGATTCCGTAAAGCTGGTCACCATGATCGGCGCGGCCGGCACGGGCAAAACCCTGATGTCGCTGGTTTGCGGCCTGCAGAAGGCGGTCGAGGAAAGCGTGTACCGCAAGCTCATCATCTGCCGCCCCATCGTGCCCGTAGGCAAGGATATCGGCTTCATTCCCGGCACCAAGGAAGAGAAGCTCTCCACCTGGATGGGCGCCATCTACGACAACTTAGAGTTCGTGATGGACAAGCGCCACCAGGAAAGCGCCATAGAGAAATTCGAGTACCTGCTCCAGAACGAGAAGATCGAGATCGCCTCCGTCACCCATATCCGCGGCCGCTCCCTGCCCAAGCAGTACATGATCGTGGACGACGCGCAGAACCTGACCCCGCACGAGATCAAAACCATCCTTTCGCGCGCCGGCGAGGGCACCAAGGTGGTCGTGACGGGCGACCCGTACCAGATAGACAATCCTTACCTGGACGTAGCCTCCAACGGCCTCACTTACATCGTGGACCGCATGCGCGGGCAGAAGCTCTACGGCCATCTGACCTTCACCAAGACCGAGCGCAGCCAGCTGGCGGGTTTGGTGGCGGAACTGCTGTAGCGGCCGGCCCCGGAACGGAGGCGCGATGAAAGGCGGAGGGATCAAGTTCGGTACCGACGGCTGGCGCGGCGTCATAGGCGAGGATTTTACCCTCGCCAACGTCGAGCTGGTGGCCGGCGCCGCCGCCGCCTTCGTCCTTTCCGACCGCCAATACCTTCATAACAGGAAAATCCTGGTAAGTTTCGACCGCCGCTTCCTTTCCGAGCAGGCGGCCGAACGCGCCGCCGCCGTGTTCTGTTCCGCCGGCCTTGAAACTCACCTTTGTTCCTCGCCTTTCCCCAGTTCCGCGGTCAGCCTGCTGACCGCGGAAAAATACGGCCTGGGAGTGCAGGTGACCGCCAGCCACAATCCCTACTATTACAACGGCGTGAAGTTCAAATGGAAGGGCGGTTCCGCCCCGGCCGGCCTCATGGCCGGGCTGGAGCGGCACCTGGGGGCGCGCCTGTCCCGCCGCGCCCGCCCGGCGGCGCCGGCCCAAGTCTCCCATGACGGGCAATACCTGGAGTATTTGCGTTCCCGGGTGTCCCTGCGCCGCGTGGCCGCCCGCCTGCGCGCCCCGGTGGCCCTGGATTTCATGCACGGCTGCGCCGCCGGCTACCTTGAAAAACTTTTCCGCCCGGGAACCTTCCGGGCGCTGCGCTCCGGCAGGGACGCTTTCTTCGGCATGTCCGCCCCGGAACCCGTAGAGGCCGGGCTGAAAGGCCTGGCCGCCGGGGTGCGCGCCTCCAAAGCCGCCTGCGGCTTCGCTTTCGACGGGGACGGGGACCGCTTCGCCGTGTTCGACGAGAAAGGGCGCTACCTGAGCCCGCCGGTGGTGTTCGGCCTGGTCTGCGATTACGTGATAAATTTCCGCGGCGGCCGCGGCCCGGTGGTGCAAAGCGTTTCCATGGGGCGGCTGTCCGCCTCCATAGCCGCCCGCGCCGGCCTGCCGGTGGAGGAAACCTACGTGGGGTTCAAGGCGCTGGCGGAGCGCCTGCGCGCCGGCGACGCCGTGGCGGCGGCCGAGGAGTCCGGGGGCTACACCTGGAAAGGCAATCTCCCGGAGCGCGACGGCCTCGTTACGGCCCTGCTTTTCATGGAGATGCTGGCCGAGACCAGGCTTTCCCTTTCCGCCCTGACGCGGCGCCTGGCCAAAGAGCACGGCCCGTCGCATTACCTGCGCCGGGACCTGGCGCTGCTGGCGGCGGCGCCCGACAAAGCAGAAACTTCGCGCCGCCTCAGGGCCCGCCTGCCCGCCCGCCCGCTGGGCCTGCGCGTGGTCAGGGTGTCGGAGCTGGACGGGGTCAAGCTTACTTTCGAGGACGGCGGCTGGCTGCTGATACGCCCGTCCGGCACCGAGCCCCTGGTCAGGATCTATTCCGAGACCCCGTCGGCGCCGGCCACCGCGGCGCTGGTGGAGCTGGCCGTCAAAGCCGTGCGCAAAGAAGGACTGGCCTGATGTCCGCTTTGGTTTACTCCGTGGCCATGGCCGGGCGCGGCGAGCGTTTCGCGAAGGCCGGCTTTGCGGGCCCCAAGTACATGATCGAGGCCGGCGGCCGCACGCTGTTCGAGCACGCCGTGTTCTCCCTGCCGCTGGAGCTGGCGGCAAAAACCTATTTCATCGCCCTGCGGGAACACGAGAGTTTGTTCAAGCTTTCCGAGTTCATAGATTCCAAACTGGGCGCCGCGCGCCGCCGCTCCTGGGAACTGGTGCTGCTGGACGCGCCGACCCGCGGCCAGGCGGAAACCGTGCTCAGCCTGCGCGGCCTGGTCTCCGGCGGCAGCGGCCTGGGCATCTACAATATCGATACCTGCTTCAGCTCGCCTTCGCTGGCCGCCCGGCTCTCCGACCCGGCCGCCAGGCTGGACGGCGTGATCGGCTCCTTCAAGCTCGCCGGCGCGGATCCCAAGTGGAGTTTCGCCCGGACGGGGCCGGACGGCGCGGTAGCGGCCACGGCGGAGAAAGAGCAGATCTCGGATAACGCGCTTACGGGGTTCTACCATTTCAGCCGGGCCGCCGATTTTTTCGAGACCGCGGCGGAGGCGGTAAAAGGCGGGGAAACCACCCGCGGCGAGTTCTACGTGGCGCCGCTTTACAACAGGCTGATAGCCGCGGGGCGCCGGTTCGTCCTGGACCCCGTGGCCGAGCTTACGCCGCTGGGCACGCCGGAGGAAGTGGCGGCCTTCGGCAAACGGGGGGCGCGGTGAGCGCCAGCCCGGTCTTCTCCATAGTGGTGCCCTGCTATAACGAGGCGGCCAGCCTGCCGGCCCTGCTGGAGGCTTTCAGCGCCGCCGGGTCCGGCGTCGATTTCGAACTGATCCTGGTGGACAACGGATCTACCGACAATACGCCCGGAGAACTGGCGCGCCTGCTGCCGCTTTATCCTTTCGCCCGGGCCGTAAAGGTGGACGTTAACCGCGGTTACGGCTTCGGTATCCTGAGCGGGCTGGCGACCGCCTACGGCCGCGCGGTGGGCTGGATACACGCGGACCTGCAGTTCAGCCCCGCCGCTGTCTTCCAGGCGGCGCTGCTGCTGGACCGCGCCGGGGGCAGGAAAGTCCTGGTAAAGGGCCTGCGCCGCGGGCGGCCGCTGCTGGACCGTATTTTTACCGCCGGGATGTCGGTTTTCGAGACCGTCTGCATGGGCACCCGGCTGCGCGACATAAACGGGCAGCCCACGCTTTTCGACCGCTCGCTGATGAAGGATTGGACGTCGCCCCCTCATGATTTTTCCCTGGACCTGTACGTCTGCGTCACGGCGGCCCGGGCGGGCTTCCGCGAAGTGAGGTTCGGCGTGGAGAACCTGCAGCGCCGGCACGGGGCCTCCAGCTGGAACCGCGGGTTCCTGGACCGGCTGGCCCTCGCGCGGCGCACCATAGCCGCCAGTTTGCGCATGCGCGCCCGGCTGGGCGGCGGTGGCCGGTGATGGCCCCGGCGGCGCTCTACGCTCTTTACGCCGCCTGCCTGGGAGCTTTCGCCGTCAACGCCTGGTTCCTGGGAGTCGACCTGGCCGGCTGGGTCAGGAGCGGCAAGCCGAAAAGCAGGCTGCTCACGGCGCTGCTGCTGGCGGCCGCCTTCGGCCTGGGCCAGGCCGCTTACTCGGGCGTGTCGCCGCGCGGCGGCTACGATAACGACCATGATTTTCAGTACCTGGGGATGAGCTTCTTCAACCTGTCGGATATCGGTTTTTCTTTTTCCGGCAAAGAGGTCTCGCCCGTGATCGCCGACGCGGTCTTCGATTCCTTCAGCGGTCGTTCCCTGCCTTTCGTCCTGGTCAAGAACGAGCTGCTGATGTTCGCGGCGGCCGTCCTGCTGTTCGCTTTTTTCCGGCGCTGCGGCCTGGGCGCGGCGGCGGCGTTTTTCGGTTTTTTTATTTTCTACTTCAACTTCCTCGCGGCGCTGAACGCCAGAACTTTTTCCACCACGGCCGCCAACGTTTTTTATATCTGTTCCGCGCTGTACGCCGCCGCTTCGCTCGACGAGGGACGGCGCGGCCTGGCCGGCCTCGCCTGGGCGCTGTGCGCGTTTTTCCTGGTCTGCGCTGGCCGCTACGAGATGGCCGCGCTGCCGGCGCTGTTCCTCGCGGCGTCGCTGCTGAGACCGGGCGGCGGCCTCAGGCGGCTCGTTTCTCCGGGCGGGCGGCCCGCGGCGGCCTGGGCGCTCCTGGCCGGGGCTGCGGCGCTGTGCGCGGTCTGGCTGGCGGAGGTCGCCGGCCGGTACCCGTATAACGGCCCGTCGGCGCGCGAAGCTCTGCGCCTCGGGGGGCACTTCATGGAACAGCTGTGGAAGAGCAATCTTTCCATCGGGCTGCATGTCCCGGCCGCGGCGGTTTTTCCCGCCGTAGCCGGCGCTTTTGTCCTGGTGGCCTGGCGCGCGCTGGCGGCGGGGGACGGGCGCCGGCTCTTCTGCGCGGCGGCGCTGCTGGCCGGCGCGCTTTATCTTTCTTCCGTGTTCTCCGTGCAGGCAGAGTACCCGCTGCACTTTATGCGGCACCAGCTTTATTTTTTCCTGCTTTTCGCCTGCCTGGCGGCTTTCGCCTGGGAGGCTCTCTGGCGGCCCGGCTATGAAAAAGTGGGTTTAGCCGCGCTAATCGTTTTCTGCGGAATTTATCTGGGCGCCAACGCTTCAGCCGCGGCGGGGCTGGAAGGGGAAAAAAGGACCAACGACCTGGAGTGGCGGCTGCTGCTCGAGGCCCGCGCGAAGTGGCCGACAGGCTGCGCCCTGGTCTACGGACAGCATGACCACCGCAAGAACGTGCTGAAGAAATATTTCCCGCTGCTTTCCGGTGACTGCGCGCAAAAAGAGCCGGCCTGCGTCTATAAATATATCCCCGCCCACTGCCAGGTTTTTTCCGGGCCCGAAGCCGGCCGGCCCCAGGACTGCGTTCTCCCGTGGCTGCCCGGCGGCGGATCCGCCGCGCCGGCGCTGGCCGAAGCGGGCTTCCCCCACAGGTTCTACACCATGTTCAGGGACGCCGAAGCCAGGCAGCCGCTGCCCGTGCGCATAGGTTTTTACCGGGCGGACAAAGCTCTCGACAAGGCGCTGTTCCTAAGGCAGGACGGGTTATGCTCGCTCAAAAGCGGGGACCTGCCCGTCGCCGAGCGGCGTTTCAGGCAGGCCCTGGCCCTGGCGCCGGACTGCGCGGAGTGCGGGTTGGACCTGGCCTGGGCCTTGGCGCTGCGCGGCGACCGGGAGGCTGTTTCGGAGCTGAAGAAAATGCCGCACCTCGGGCCGGCCGGCCAGCTGCTGCCGCTGGCGTCCGCGCTTTCTGAGGCCGCCGCCGGCAACGACGCGGAGGCCCTGGCCAGGCTGCAGAAATTCAACGATTCGGGGCGCGGCGGCAGGCACATGGCCTCTGCCGACGCCTATGGGCAGGCTTTGCGGCGGCGCGGCCGGGTTCAGGGGAAGGGACAGTAGACCAGGCGGTTCACCCGCATGGCTTCCAGGCTCTTTTCGGAAGAATAGAACTTGCGGGGGAACCGCATGAAGACCGTGTTCCCCCGCACGAGCAGGCTTTCCTTTATCAGCGGGTGTTTCACTTCAAAAGAGGCTACGGCGCATTCGCGGCGGCAGTTAATGCCCGCCGCGGACTCGTGCGGCGGGATGTCCGGCACGCCCAGCAGGCAGGTGCGCGTGGTTGTCATGTTGAGGTACGGGTAATAAAGGGTCAGGTTCAGCTCCCCGCTGCCGGCGCCGCCGAAATCCGTGCGCGGCCGCTCCCCCGTGGCGGAAAGTTCGAAACGGTTTATGCCCCGGGACGTAAAGAAGCGCAGCGCCTGGGGATTGATCAGCCGTAAGGTGCTCCTGCGGACCATGAAAAGGTTGCCGTACAGCAGCCGCCCGGCGTTTATCTTTACCCGCAGGCCGCATTCCCGCGCCAGTTCCAGCGCGCCGAAGTCGTTAACGGTAAGCTCGACGGCGTCCGGGTCCAGGCGTGACAGCAGTCTGAAAGCGCTTTTAAGGTTCTTGATGCCGCGCTCGCTTACCGGCGGGGTGAGCACGCAGACCTTGCGGCCTTTCTCCAGGAAAAAAGCGGCCGTGCGCTTGAGCTCGGCGGGGGCCGGCAGCAGGTTCTCGCAGAATTCCTCTCCTATGTAGAACCAATCGAATTTCTCCAGCGCGTCCTTCAGCGCCCCGCCGGCTTCCAGCCGGGCCGGGGAGAGGCCCGATATCTTTATCCCTTTTTCTATCATTTCAGCCCCCGCCAGCTTGTCATGCGGGCGATAAAGGCGCTGCGCGCCGCCGGCCGCGGCAGGCTGCCGGCCAGGCCCTCCGCCAGGTCCAGCATCGCGCGCAGCTCGCGCACCTTGCTTATCTTTACTGCGGCCGGGTCCCGCCGGGTGCCGTATTTGAGGAAATCGGCGCCCATGGAGAAAAAATCGAAAAAAGACGCGGCGTTGGCGAGGCGGGGCGGGCCGCCGCAGGTCATGCGCGCGTACAGGCGCCCGGCCAGCGCGGACGCCTCCGCGGCGCGGCCTGTCGCCACGGTTTCCGCCTTCACGCGCAGCGTCCCCCCGGGGCCGGCGCCGCAGCGGCAAAGTTCCCCGCCTTCCTTGCCGGAAGTGAACGTGTGGAAGATCGGGTCGTGCAGGCTGCAGCGCCCGTTGACGTAGACGCAGCCGAAAAAGCGGTAATCGAAAATTTCCGTTTTCACCCCGGCCGCCCGGCACTCTTTGAAGATCTCTTTCGACTCCAGCGCCGAGACCTGGTTGGGCAGGACGATCCTGGTTATTCCCAGGCGGATGAAATAGCGCGCCGCCCTGGAATTGAAACAGGGCTGCACCGAGCTCAGGTGGATCGGGGCCGGCGGCGGTTTGCCGAGCTCTTCCAGCAGGGTGAAGACCGACGGGCTGGCCACGATGAAAGCGTCCACGCCGGCTTCGGCCGCGCGGCCCAGCCTGCCGTAGAACTCCAGCATCTGGCGCTTCGAATAGGTGAGCTTCATGGAATTCACGGCGAGACTTAGTTTTTTTCCGAGCCCGTGCGCCCGCTTGGCCGCGGCGCGCAGGCCGCCGCGCAGGGCCCCCTGGCCGAAAGCGGGGAGGTCGGCCGCGGCGCAGTAAAGCTCGTCCGCGCCGGCTTCGGCCAGCGGGGCGATCTCGGACAGGCGGGAAAAACAGGAAACTATTTTCATCAGAAGCCTTCGGGCCTGATGGCGCCCGGTTTTTTCGCGGAGGGGGAAAGCTCGGCGGCGCCGTACACGCGCAGGTAGTCCGCCCGGGCGCCGCAGCAGGCGGGCCGCAGGCCGCAGCCGCGGCAGGCCGCGCTGGCCGCGCCCTTCGCCACGCCTTCCTCGAAGACTTCGTCGCCGCGCAGCCAGCGCTGGAATTCAAAGGAGAACCCTTCGAAACTCCGCAGCTGGCAGAGCGGCAGGTTCTGCGCCACGGCCTTTATCCCGGCCAGCTTGAACCTGGCCAGCGCTATTTTTACGAACGGCGCCGCCGCCGTGTAGCGCGGCACCAGGTCCGGGTTGTTCTCGACCCGGCCGGCGTTGCGCACAAAAGTAAGGTTGGCGAAAGCCATGCCGGAAAATTTTTTGGCCGCCCAGGCGGCGAAACCCGGCAGCGCCCTGTAGTTGAAGGCGGAGACGATGTGAAAAAGGCGCAGCTTGCCCTCGGCGCCGCAGGCTTTCAGGTTCTCCAGGCCCTCCAGGGCCAGGTGAAATTTTACGCTGCGGGTGGCTCTTGCGTAGATCTCCGGCAGGTGGGACGGGAAGTTGACGGTGAAGAAATCCATTTCTTTCACGGCCCTGGCGCAGAACTTGCGGTCGGCGAGGGCCACCGCGTTGGTGGAGAGCATGAAGCGGCTGACTCCCGCCGCGCGCAGTTCTGCCGTCAGTCTGAAGAGGTCCGGGTTCGCCGCGGGGTCGCCGCCGCCTTCAAGGCTGACGGCCGTTATGCCCCTCTTTTTAATGGCCGCGAGGGTGCGCGACAGCGGGGGCATTTTTCCGTCGGGGGGGTTCTGGCAGTAGGCGCAGTAGATGTTGCAGGTCGAGGCGGCCTGCACGCAAAGCTGCTCGCTGATCCAGGAGCTGTCTTTTTTTCCCGTCTTCACGGCTTTATTTTATCATTTCCGGCCCCGTCTTATTGGGCCTTTAGGCCCAGGCGCCGCTGGGCCCTTGGACCCTCGGCAAAGATTCCCATTATCCGTAGAATATACCTGACGCATATCTTAAACCGAACAGTCCAAAGGAAACCAGCATGCTTAAGAACCGGAACCTGTGGTTGAAAGCCGTAGCCGTCATCGCTTTATCTTTTCCCTCGCTTTCGCTTTTTGCCGGCGCCCCGGCTTTAAAGGCCCAGCCCAACGCCGCTCTTTCCGAGCTGCTGGCCGGTTCGTCCTTTGAAAATTACGTGCAGCTGCCGGCCGTCGCCGAGATACAGGTGCCGGAAGCCTCGCCGGAGAAAGCCGCCGCCCTCGCCCCCAAGCCGGGCAAAGACTTTTCCCCGGTAATAGAGGACGCCGCCCGCATTAAAGCCATCATGAAGCTGGTTTCCGACATCTACAACGGCAAACCGCTGCCTTACGCCCAGGACGGCACCACCTTCAAGAACAAGGAAGGCAAGCTGCCCGTGCAGCCCGTGGGTTTTTACAAGGAATACACGCTGCTGACCGGCAGCGCGCCCCACACCGTAGTCATCGGCGGCACTTCCTACCAGGTGGCCCCCGACCTGAGCGCCCGCGGCTCCGAGCGCATCATCGTGGGCGGCGGCGAGAAGATCTACTTCACCCCCGACCATTACGCGCATTTCATACTGCTGACCGTGGTGTATTAAAATAATGGGCCAGCCCGGAGAAGGAGTTTTCCTGGACCTGGCGGCCCGCGGTCTGACGGCGGAGGGAATAGAGAAACTGTTCCCTCCGCCGTTCTATTTCACCGCCTTCGTTGACGGTGAAAAAGCGCGCGGCAAAGCCGCCATGCTGGACGCCGTCGCCGCTGCCTTCAAGTTCCCGTCCTACTTCGGCAGGAACTGGGACGCCCTGCTGGACTGCCTGCGGTCCCTGCCTGAATTCAACGCCGCCCGCGGTTATGTCCTGGTCATACGCAATTCCTCCGCTTTCCTCTCCGCTTCGCCCGCCGAACTGGCCGACTTTCGTGACGTGGCCGAAACCGCGGCCGTTTTCCTGTCCGAAAAGCTCAAAATACCCTTCAAAGTGGTCTTTCTTTAAAAACCCGCCCGCGTATTGAAAAATACCATTTTATGTATTAGACTATATGGATAACCCGGGGTTTCCCGGAAGAGTCTTTTTCTGCCCTGTTTGGTCCAGCCGGTTACTGCCGGACAAGGGGGGGATTATGGAAAACGAAAATATCGTCACCTTGCAGTTTAAACTTACCAGGGAAAAGGCGCTGCTGCTGCTGGCGCTCTTTTTCCTGTGCTGGCACCCCAGCCCGCTGGGTTCCGAAACCCTGCAGCTCACCACCTATTACCCAGCCCCTTACGGCGGCTACGTCAGCCTGCTGACCACCGGGCGCACTTTGCTGGCCCGCGACACCAACGTCGTGGGCATCGGCACCGGCACCCCCAACGCGACCGTCAAGCTGCAGGTCGTGGGCGGCGGCAACGGTTCCGTGGACCTCCAGGTCAACGGCAGGATCCAGGTGGGAGACGGCTCCAACAACGGCGGCATGTGGCTGAGCAGCGCGCAGGACGGTTTTGTTGGCAACACGGCCGGCAATATCGGCTTCTGGACCAGCGGCGTGGGCTGGAACGCGATGCAGATAATCAAGAACACCGGTTTTGTCGGCGTCGGCACTACGGCGCCCGGGCGCCGTATGCACGTGGCCGGGGATATGCGCATCGGGACCAGCGACACGCTTAACAGCGGCGCCCTCTACGGCCTTTGCCACACCCAGACCTTCGGCACCGGGACCTCTACGTGCCGCAACGGGACCGTTGTGACCGCCATCTACGGCAACGAGTGCGCCACGGGCGGCGTGCTTTTAAGGGCGACCGGGGCCAATATGATGCTGGCGAGCAGCTGGGCCCCTCACATGGCCCAGAACTGCAGCGGGACCATGCTTTGCTGCAGGATCATCGCCGGCAACTGAGCCGCGCCGCGGTTCCGCCGCGTTCTTTACGCCGGGAGGCGATTTTGAGAAACATTAAAAACAAAACGGTTCTGGTCAAAGTGCCGCTGGCGGACTACGACCTGGACACTGTACGTTACGCCGCGCACGCCGTAAGCCGCGCGGCTCACGTTTTCATAAAGCTCGACGGCCGCAGCGCGGCCGCCGTTGAGTTCACGCCCACCGGGCCTGTGTCCGGCAAGGCCGTCGCCGCCTCTTTCCGGGCCGAACTGGCCGACGAGAAACTGCGCGCCGCCATTTACGCCGCCAACCGCGAACTGCGCGATTTCATGATCCTGAAGGCCCTTTCCAAAGAGGAAACCCCGCCCCAGGCGCCGCAGGACGATTCCGGTCTTACCCCCGAACAGGAAAAAGAGCTGGACGCCCTGATCGCCCAGGTGGAGAGCGAGATAAAACAGGAAGCCTCCGCGGGCGCGTCCAAAGACCCTTTAGGCATCACCAGGACATGGGAAGACAAATATGGCGCTAAAAAAAGCCGCAAAAAAAACTAGCGCGGCGGCGGTCCCGCCGCAGCTGCTCTGGAAGCGGGACGGCGCCGATTTCCTCGTGACCAACGACTTCGGCCACTACTCCTGGCTGAAGAAAAAAGATTTCGACTCGCTGCTGGCTTGCAAGGTGGGCGAAAGCCACCCGCTGTTCGCCGCCCTCTCCGCGAAGGGCTTCGTCCGCGACCGCCTGGATTTCGACGGGCTGGCGGCCAAGTGGCGCAAAAAGAACGCCTATCTCAATACCGGCCCGGGCCTGCACATCCTGGTGCTGACGCTCAGGTGCAATCACAAGTGCCTGTACTGCCAGGCCGCGGCGGGCGGCGCGGCGGCGAAAGACACGGATATGACGCCGGCCACGGCCCGCAAATGCGTGGACTTCGCCTTTAATTCCTCCAACCCGGGCATCACCATCGAGTTCCAGGGCGGCGAGCCGCTGCTAAACTGGCCCGCGCTCACGGCCGCCGTAAAGCACGCCAGGGCCCGCGCCAAGACCGCCGGCAAGGAGCTGAAGCTGGCGCTGGTCTCCAATTTCAGCCTGATGACGGAGGAGAAGGCGCGCTTCCTGATGGAGAACGAGGTTTCCGTCTGCACCTCGCTGGACGGCCCGGCGGACCTGCACAATAAGAACAGGTGCTTCTCGGGCGGCAACTCGCACGCCGTTACCCTGAAATGGCTTAAATATTTCCAGAAAAAGAACGAGGCCCAGGCGGACGGGTACAGGGTTTTCAAGCCCAGCGCCCTGCTGACCGTGTCGCGCTATTCCCTGTCCCGGCACAAGGAGATCATCGACGAGTACGTGGCGGCCGGCCTCGAAGACATCTTTATCAGGCCGCTGGCGCCTATAGGCTACGCCAGGAACCTCTGGGGCAGCATCGGCTATGAAGCGAAGGATTTCGCGGCCTTCTACCTGAAAAGCCTGGCTTATATCCTGAAACTCAACCGCTCGGGCGTTGTCATCCGGGAAAAGATGGCGGCGATGATGCTGGACAAGATCGTGAACTCCCGCGACCCCGGCTACCTGGACGCGCGCTGCCCCTGCGGCGCGGCCATCGGGCAGATCGCCTACAATTACAACGGCGACCTCTACACCTGCGACGAGGGCCGCATGGTGGGCTGGGAGGGCGACGACGTTTTCAAGGTGGGCAGCGTGTTCAAGGACTCCTACGCCAAGGTGATGGCCAGCGCCCCCACCCGCGCCTGCGTGGTGTCGTCCAACCTGGAAGCGCAGCCCGACTGCGCGCGCTGCGTCTACAAGCCTTACTGCGGCGTGTGTCCGGTCTATAATTACGAGGTCCAGGGGTCGCTCTGGGGGGATATGTCCTCCAGCGACCGCTGCGGGCTTTTCAAGGGGATCTTCGGAGCGCTTTTCGCGCTGCTGAAAAAGCCCGGCAACGAAGCAACGCTTAAGAAATGGGTGGACAAATGAGCAAGACAGCTAAAAAAGAAGGCGGCCTGGTCCTGGACGCCGCGGTTTATTCCGGCGAGGCCCTGCGCCTGGCGGCTTTCGTTTTTTCGGACAAGGCCGAAATCACCCTGAAGCAGGGCAAAGGCGTTTTCGAGGTTTACTTCGAGGGCGCCGGGCCGGAATTCTCTCCCGGGGACTACCTGAACGAGGCGCTCAACCAGCAGTGCCGCCTGGACCTGGCCGGCAAGAATTCCAAAGCGGCCGGCATGATCGCCACCAGGGCGCTGCTCTCGGCCGCCGGCAACGCCGGGAAAAAAGCGTAAGAATCTTTTCTTTTCCGCCGAGCTCAGACCTTTACCCGGACCTTCGCCTTAGCGGCCGCCAATAATGCCCGATATAGCTTTCTGGAACCAGTGCAATAACAGGTGCGTCATGTGCACCAACGAGGACGCCTTTGCCCGGCATGACCCGTCCTTGTACGGCCTGAAAAGCCAGGTGGGCAAACTGGAGCGCTACCTCGGCGGCCAGGGCGGGGTTTACTTCAAGAACGACGACAAGCCCGGTTTCGTCAGCCTGACCGGCGGCGAGCCCACCCTCCATCCCGATTTTTTCCGCCTGCTGGCCTACTTCCGGCGGCGCCTGCCCGGCGCCGGCATCACCCTGCTTTCCAACGGCAGGACCTTCGCCGACGGCGCTTTTACCAAACGCTTCCTTAAGATCGCCGCCCCGCCTTTCTCCGTGGCCGTGCCGCTGCACGCCGCTTCCGCGGCCCTGCACGACAAGGTCGCCGGCGTGAAGGGGGCCTTCGGCCAGACCATGGCCGGGCTTGAAAATCTTTTCGCCGGCGGCGGCGCCGTGGGGCTGGAGATACGACTGGTGCTGCACCGCCTGAACATAAAAGCCCTGCCAAAAATTCTGGCCTGCCTGCTGGAAAAATTCCCCGACACCGCCCGCTACAGGGTGACGGCCATCCATTACGAGATAGAGGGGATGTCGCTGAAGAACCACCGGCGCCTGGCGCTGCGCCTTAAAGAATCCGCCTCGGCGCTGGGCGGAGCCCTGCCGCTGATAAAAAAGTTCAAAGATCTCCGGCTCTACCATTTCCCCCGCTGCGCCGTGAGGCGCGAGTTGCGGCCCCTCTGCCGGGTGACGCTGCCGCCCGAGGACAGGGTCTACACCGCCAAGTGCGCGGGCTGCGCGGCGCGCCGCGGCTGCCTGGGACTGATGGCGGAGTATTACAAAGCTTTCGGGGACGGGGAGCTGCGGAGGCTATGAAGTACCTGAACATGATCTTTCTCGCCGCCTTCGCCTGGTGGGGGGTTTCGGTGGTGGCCGGAGACATGGCTTCGCGCAAGATCCCCAATTCCAGGATCATTTTCGGTTCCAGGCTGCTGCTGCTGGCGGTGGGGCTGCTGCTGGTCAATTCGGCGCTGGGCGCCTACGGCCAGGTGAACAGCTACCTGAACTGGAGTTTTTACTGGATGCTGGTCGTCCACGTGTTCTGGGCCGCCCTGGCCGGGGTGCTGCTGTGGTATTCGGGTATCTGGCCCGCCGGGGACGCCAAGTTCTTCATGCTGGCGGCCGCCTGGCTGCCGGTGATAAACCCGCTCATGAAAAATTTCCCCGGCTACCTGTTCATCGCCGTGCTGGTGAACATCTTCGTGGCGGCCGCGCTGGTGACTTTCGGGAGTTTCCTGGCCTCCGGCTTCTACCAGGCCAGCCCCGCGGATTTTTTCTCCGAGCTCTGGGGCGACGTCAAGAAGCGCCTGGCCTCCCTGGGCGGCGAAGGCGGCAAGAACGGGTGGCGGATAGCCGCTTACCTGGCCAACCTGACCTTCCTGTTCCTGCTGCAGCAGATCCTGAACATGGAGACCCGCCATTTTCTGGGCCGCTTCCTGGGCCGCGTGGACCTGATCTATTTCTTCCTCTTCTTCCTGTGGGACAAGATCGGCGGGGCTTTCAGCAGCAAGAAATGGCTGTACGCCACCACGGCCTGCTACGTGCTGTATTTCTTCGGCGGTTATTTTTTCTTCCACGACCGCCTGGTCGCGCTGACCCTGGCGGCGATGGCCAACGTCTTAAAGTTCAGCCTGATACTCTTTTTCGGCAGGTTCATGCTGGAGCACCTGATGGAGAAGAAGGACACGGTTTACGTGGGGCCGCGGGAACTGGAACCCGGCATGATCCTCTCCTCCAAGGCCGCCCGCACGTTCAAGGAGAACCCGCTGTTCGAAGGGGCCTTCGACGACTGCTTCAAGGACGGGCTTACCGAAGAGCAGGTGGAGAAACTGCGCGGTTGGCTGGCCGCCCTGCCCGTGCAGGACCCCAAGGTGGAGACCGTGACGGGGCGGCCTTTCGCGTTGTGGATCTTCGCCGGCAGCGCGCTGACGCTGCTGCTGGACCGCAACCTGGCGGGGCTCTTAAAATGACCGCCCAAAAGAAAATGCTAAAGATAGTGCTGTTCACGGGCTACGCCTGCAACAACAACTGCGCCTTCTGCATAGACGCCGACAAGCGCGCCCTGCCCGAAAAGAGCACGGCCGTGCTGCTCAAGGAAGTGCTGCGCGCCAGGAACAAGGGCGCCCGCGTCCTGGAGATCATCGGCGGCGAGGCCACCGTGCGCCCGGACTTCAACCGCGTCGTAGCGGCGGCGAAGAAACTGGGCATACCGCAGGTGACCTGCGCCACCAACGGGCGCGTCTTCGCGGACCTGGAAGCCGCCAGGAAGATCGTGGCTTCCGGCATAGACGCGCTGATCTTCTCCGTACACGGGCCCGACGCCCGCATCCACGACGCCCTGACGCGCGCGCCGGGCAGCTTCGCCCAGCTGAAGAAAGGCCTTAAGAACCTGCGGGCGCTCGGCTTTACCCGCGTCAGCGGCAATACCACCGTGGTAAAGCAGAACATGGCGGCTTTGCCGCGCCTGGCCGGGTTCTACATAAAGCACGGCATAAACAACGTCGAATATATTTTCGTCGACCCGAATTACGGCGGCGCCAAGAACGATTTTAAAACCCTGGTGCCGCGCATCTCCGCGGCCGCTCCCTATATGCGCCGCGCCCTGGCCTTGGGACGCCGCGCCGGCATGGACCAGTGGAAGGCCCGCTATGTGCCGCTGTGCCATTTCAAGGATTGCCTGGGCCAGATCAGCGAGACGAACGAGCGCGAACTGTTCCTGACCGAGCACTGGGCCCCGGATTTCACCAACAGGGACGCCATAGGGTCCCGCGCCGTGGTGGGGCGCCGCAAGACGCAGCGCTGCGTGGGCTGCGGCCTGGCGGGCCAATGCGAGGGGATCTGGGTGGAATACCTTAAAAATTACGGCGACGCCGAGCTCAAGGCCGTAAAATGAAAAAAGATCCCGGCGCCAACGGCAAGTGTTACGAGCTGATCCTCAACTATAACTGCAACGCGCGCTGCCGTTTCTGCTCGCAGGGACATTTCGACAAATCGCTCAACGCGCCGTTCGCGGCCATCGCCCGCAACGTCTATTCTTCTTATCGCTCCGGCTATCGCCGCCTGGGCCTGACCGGCGGCGAGCCGCTGATCCGGCCCGATATCCTCAAGATCATAGCCCTGGGGAAATCGGTGGGGTACCGCTTTATCCGCGTGCAGACCAACGGGATAAAACTGGCAAACCAGGCTTTCTGCCGCGCGCTGGTCAAAGCCGGCCTTACTTTCTGCAAATTTTCATTCACCACCGATAAAGCCGCCGAACACGACCGGCTGGTGGGCGTGCCCGGGGCGCTTAAAAAGGCGCTGGCCGGCCTTGAGCATCTCCGTAAACTGAAGATCCGCCTGGGCACCAACATCCTGGTCAACAAATTGAACTATAAGCGCCTGCCAAAGATCATAAGATTCTACCTGGGGCGCGGCATCACCAATTTCGTAATTATTTACCCCGTCTATAACGGGGCCATGGCGGATAACGCCAAAAAAATAGGCGTCAGCCTGCCGGACTGCGAGCCCTATTTCGACGAGGCGGTTAAGACCATGGAAGCCGCCGGCCTGCCCGGTGAAATACTTTTCCTGAACACCCCGCCCTGTTTTCTCAGGGGCCGTGAAAAGCTGGCTATAGGGCTGGACCTGTTCAATACGCTGGTGACCGACCCGGCCGGTGCCCGCACGGACCTGGACGCCAACGCCGCCGCCGCCAAGGTGAAGGGGCCGCCCTGCCGCCGCTGCGCGTTGAACGGGAAATGCCGCGGCGCGGATGGGCAGTATGTCGCCAATTTCGGCTGGCAGGGCTTCGTTCCCCTGGTAAAACCAGGCGCTCCCGAAAAAACCGCGGTCTCCGGCCGCATCTACCTTTCCGACAACGAGAAGTGCATGGTGGAGATCCTGCGGCGCAAGGCCGCGGCCTCCACCAAAGAAGTGCTGGCGCTTTCAAAAGGCATAGCGCTGTGCCGCGACTGCTCCGACGGCAACGCTGTGCTGGCCTCCGCGGCCAGCCTGACCGCCAAGGGCCTGGTTAAAAGCGTTTTATCGCGCGGCTCCTACACCTGGACCCTGGCCAGACCCTACGCCGAAATAAAAAAATGGCTTTAATTCACCTCTTCCGTAAATGCAACCAGCGCTGCGTCCCCTGATACGCGCTTCCCCCAAAGCGCTGGCGGCGCAGAACCTGGAGTTCCTCGCCGGGGAGACTGTGACCAGCGAGCCCTACGATATGGCCACGCCCGCGGGTCAGAGCCTGCTCGCGGCTATGAAGTCGCGCGACCTAATGCCCGTGGGCCCCGTTACGCGCCTGGGCCCCGACGGCCTTGCGCTGGAGCCCAGCGGGGCGGTGACCATGCGCTATTCGGACGGCGCCATCGCCGCGCTGGGTGTGGACGAGAATTCCATCGCCATCTACCAATTCACCGCCGACGGTGGGAGTTTCGCCCGGCTGCCTTATCTAACGCGGAACACCGCCGATAACGTGCTGACCGCCAGGGTGCCGGGCCTTACTTCACTGTTCGCCATCCTGGCCAGCAGCAGGCAGGTAGAGAATATCCCGCCGTCGGTCTATCCCGACGGTATCCCACCCGAGTCCAGCCTGGCCGCCAACGGCCCGGCCATCCCGGCAGCCGACGGCATAATCGTCTCCACAAGGACCGGGATAGCGCTTTCGGGGGCCGACCCGGTGCTGCCCGGCGTGGAGACCTCCGGCTACAAGCTGACCAACTACCTGCTGAATCCCGATGAGAACACCGTGGACATCTCCACGTTCACCGCGCCGCTGGTTTCCAGCGAGGGGGTGCACGCGCTGCATTATTTCAGCGTAGATAACGCCTTAAATTACGAGTTCCCCAGGGGCACCACGATATACGCCGACGGCACCCCTCCGGTTACCATGCTGGGGGGGGAAACACTGTTTGAGGCCGGCGGGAAGAAATACGCGGCCGCCGGCAGTTCTGTCACGCTTAACGGCAAGGACATCCTTTCCAACGGCGTCTCCAGCGGGCATTTGGGAACCCTTTACCTTGTAGGGATCTCTACCTCCGCCTGCCCGGCCCTGGCGCAGATCATCTCCAACCCGCCCGCCGTACTGCCAACTTTCGCGGGCCTGCCCGGCAGTTGTGAAAACCCGGCCTACTCGCAGCCTTTCTCATTGGAAGAGGGAACCAGGAGTGTCACATACTTCAGCCAGGACCGCGTAGGCAATTCTGAAAAAGTAACAAGGGAAGTCCTGTATGTGGACGGTACCGCCCCCAGCGTAGGGTTGCTGATAGACGGCATTCTGTATGAGCCAGGGGCGGAAGCGGAGGTGGTGGCGGGCTCCAGTATCACTATACCCCCTACGGATCTTACATTGGGTAAGGTGGCCTCCGGCCTTGCTACCACCTATATGCTGATAAATGTGGCTCCGGAGACCTGTGAAAGCGGCGGCGCCGGCGGCGGGGTGGATGGGGTCGGTTCCTGCGGGAACCCCTATTATACAGGTGCTTTTTCCCTGCCGGTCGGCACGCACACCGTCTATTACAGCGCCATGGACCGGGTTGGCAACAAGGCGCCCATAAAGCGGATAAAAATTGCAGTCCATAGAAAAGCCCCCTTCCCTATTGCGTATAAATTCACCGGCAAGTTCGCGCTGAATAATGAGTATTTCGCCGCCATAGATGCAGTCGGAAACATTTATGCCGCCTCGTTTAATCAGGTTTCAAAATACACCTCTTCCGGAATTTTGGTGTCAAGCTGGGGAACTTATGGATCTGGTCCGGGGCAATTTCTTGAGATCGGGGCCATTAAGGTCGGACCTGACGGAAGCATTTATGTGCTGGATATCAGCAATAAGAGTGTTCAAAAATTCACGCCTGATGGAACATATCTTTCCGCGATAAAAGGAGTTTTTCAGTACCCGCAGGGCTTTGATATCGGCAAGAACGGGGATCTTTATGTCGCCGATTACACAATTGGCCAGGTGGTTGTGGTGAGCGCCAGCGGAGAGGTCCTTAAAACAATAAGCGTTCCGAATTGCCTGGATGCTTTGGCGGATGACGCTGGGAATGTTTACGCTGCCGATAATCTGAACAAGGTGGTTAAAAAATTCTCGCCGGATGGAACATTGTTGACCACCTTCGGCTCACAAGCCGGTCCTATGGCTTTTGAGGAACCGTTTTCTTTGGCGCTTGATGGTTATGGAAACATCTTTGTAACGGACCTGATGAGCGTGGGTGCCAGGATAGCGGTGTTCAGGGGTAGCGGCGAGTACCTGGGAGAGATAGGAACAACTAATACTACACCTGGCGGAGTTATGTCAGGAATAATTACTAGGCCGGCGCTTAATTCAGCCACAGGCGAATTGTTCGTTCCACAGGGGACGACACTTTTTTCCTATCAAATCCCCGGCGCCTTGACCGCTCCGCGCGTAATCTCGCCGGCATCCGGCGCGACGATTTCCCATGAGCAGGTTTTGGTATATATTCAGGCTGAGCCAGGGGCAAAGGTAGAGGTTCTGGCTGGCGGGGCTACCGTTGTTGTCGGCTATGTGGATAATGCGGCTGGCTGGTTTAAGACTTCGGTGGCGCTGGCTCAGGGCCCGCATGCCATAAGTGTCCGGGCGGCCACGAATATGGGCTTTGACTGCGGAACAAGCCCTGTGGCAACAATTTCTGTCCAGGCTCAGCAGCCGGCGGTGTTCTCGCAGGCGGTTTCTATCCCTGTCAGGGGCTATCCGTACACCCAGGTCATTGCCACCACTACGGTTACCGGGGATTTTAACGGCGACCACCAGGCTGATATAGTCGCCATAGGGAAATATTCCTACACGGTATTGCTGGGCCGCGGCGGCGGCAATTTTGACGAGCAACTTTCAGTCGGTTTTTTACCCTATTATTTTCAATCAGGTCCGACAGGAACACTCATCTGGGAAGCGCTCGCCGATGACGTAAATAAGGACGGCAAACTGGATTTTGTTCTTTCGTCACTTGGCAGCATCATTGCCGCATTGGGAAACGGGGACGGGACCTTCCGCCTGCAAGATTCCGGCTACAGCATCTACACCTGTAACCAGCAAAACATAGGGGACATGGATATAGAGCTGGGCGACCTGAACGGTGACGGCCGTACCGATATCATCAAGAGCGTTAATAATAACGCTGCCCCCGGCAGTTGCGTCTACGTCTTTACCGGACTCGGTGACGGAAAGTTTTATCTCTCGGCGCAGAAGTACGTAGCCCGCGCCAACGACCTTATTGCCCTGAAAGATCTGGACAGCGATGGGAAACCCGATATCACCACAGGTCAGGGAATTTATTGGAATGGCGCCGCGGGGCCATTCGAGAATTTTCAGGAGATGTGTTCAAGCTGCACCCGAGTATTGACCGAGGACATGACCGGCGACGGCCTCCCGGATCTGCTCTTCGACTATAAACAACTGCGGGTGAACGCCGGCGGCCGCAATTTCGGCGCCCCGGTGGTCTGGAACCTGGACTGGCAGGGCAACTGGATACTCGGCAAGCCGGCTGTGAGAGATTTCAACGGTGATGGGGTGCCGGATATAGCGCTGGGGGTAGGCAAGGGCGACAGTAATTATGGCTGGATCTTCGCCTATCTCGGGTATGGCGACGGACTCTCTAATCCGACGCCGGTAAAGTTATATGTCGGGAACACTTACAGCCAGATAGATACGCTCAGCGTGGCTGATTTTAACAACGATGCGCATGGCGACATTGTTACCGCGCTGCACTTTAACATCGAATACCTGACTCCGGAGCTGGCACTATTCCTTAATAATACGCAGATTGCCGATGTAGTCCCGCCGGCTGCCTCGACCCTCGGGCTTGCGGCTGGTTACGACGGCGGAGTCCGTGTGGCCTGGACGGCGCCTGGCGACAATGGCGCCGCAGGGAAAGCGGCCCGTTATGAACTTGCTTTCTCGCCTGCTTCTGTTACTTCTGAAAATTTCTCCGCGGCTACAAAGGTGCAGGGTCTGGCTTCCCCAAAACCAGCCGGCTCCGCTGAGACCGCGAATGTGACAGGATTGGAGGAAGGCGGGCTCTATTATTTCGCCCTGGTCAGCTATGATGAGGCTGGTAACGCCTCGCAGCTTTCCAATGTGCCGTCGATACAACTGTATTATTCCGCGGAAAGCGGCCCGCTGGTGGGAGGGCGGGCGGAGGCGCTGTTGGTGGCCGGGATAGAGCCTGCTCTTGCCGCCGTTTCTGCTGAAGCTGCTCTCGGCCTTGTTGCCGTGGAGGCGGCGGCGGCGCAGGACCTTGCCCTTGTGAGCGGCATTCATAGTGTGGGCTTTGCGGGGGGGTACGATTTTTCAGGCGTTCTGTCCCTTCGTTACTCTACCGCCGCGGTCGAAAGTAAAGGGCTGATAGAAAGCGATGTCGCTATTTATGAATACTCCGTGGCGGGCTGGTCGCGCATGGAAGGGCAGATCCTGGACTCGGGCAACAAAACCCTGGTAGTTCCGGTCAATAGTTCTTCTGTTGTCTGCGGGGTGCTGGGCTCCGGGCCGAAGCTCCTGAGCCCGGCGGAAAATTCAGTTATATATTCCACCTCACCGGTTTTTTTGGGGCGGATCTGCGGCGGCTGCGCCCTGCGGATATATGAGAGCGGCGCTTTACTGGGTGAAATGACCGCGCAAGAGGACGGCTTCCTGAAAGGCGCCCTTGGCTTTGCGGGCGGCCGGCATTCAATATCTGCGGAGGTCGTGGAGGGCGGGATCGTTCGCCCTGTGAAAATATACAGGGAATTCTCTGTGCAAGCGCCTTACGCGCTTGGTTTTGAAGCGCCGGTTATGATGTCCAGCAATGCGGTTGTTAATATGGGGGCTACCGGCATAGGGGTCGCCGACTTCAACGGCGACGGACATGACGACATACTGGTTTTTGGGAAAAAGGGCTACGTAACGGCGCTCGGACGTGGAAATGGCGGGTTCGACTATAAAGCGCCGGTTTCCGGTTATTATAATGGTGTTTTCCGTATTGAGACGCCGGACCTTAACAAGGACGGTAAGCCTGATATTGTGGCGGCTAACTACTACAAGGGCGTCCTGGCGAGTTTGGGCAACGGGGATGGGTCATTTGGCGGGATCTACTCCCTGCCTAATCAGTTAAGCGTTAGCGACGATATTGCCAGCCGTGATTTTGACGGTGATTCCTTCAGCGATGTCGCAATAGCCGGCTATGACACCTCGGCGTATAAATACGTGGTGTCGCTACTGAAGGGGGAAGGCGGCCCGAACTTCTCAAGGAGATATCTGGCCACGCCTTTACAGGTTTCGGCCGGAGTGAAGTTCGCGCAGATGGATGTGGACGGAAAAACCGACATTCTTCATGGCGGCGCCGTTCTGTACGGCGACGGACAGGGGAATTTCCCAGTAACAAGGAACTTCGCGCCGAATTGTGTTAAGTCGCTTACGGGGGACTTCAACAAGGACGGATACGGCGATTTCGCCTGTATTAGGAATTATGAAACTTTTGCGGATATCTATGTGTCCCTGCGAAACAGGACCTATAAACTCGCCCAGACCATAGCGTTGCCGGCTCAGGCGGCAGAGGCCGCCGCGCTGGCCGACATGAACAACGACGGGCACGAGGATTTGGTGCTTGGCGGCTATTATGGCCGGTTATACGTTCTAGCCTCCCGCGGCGACGGCAGTTTCTCCGCGCCGGTTACTATCAGCATTGATAGCCGTGTCGATACCGTTAAGACCGTTAAGATCGGCGATTTTGACGAGGACGGGCGCAGGGATATTGTGGTGGGACACCACTACGCGCCTATTTCCCCCGAGGATGTTACTATAATCTACAACCGCAGCGCCGCGCCGGACGTCGCCGCGCCTGGGACCGTTTCCAATCTGGGCGCCGTTTTCGATAGCAACAGCGGAGACATCCTGCTGAGCTGGACCGCGCCGGGGGACGACGGTGCGCGCGGGATAGCCGCTCAATATGATCTGCGGTTCGCGGCCGTACCGGTAATTGACGAAGGAGCGTTCAACGGAGCTTTCCGGGTGGAAGGCGTGCGGCCGCCGGCCGCCGCCGGGACGCAGGAAACTTTCGCGCTTAACGGGCTGGCAGGCGGAAACACCTACTATTTCGCTTTGAAGGCGGCGGACGAGTCTGGTAATGTTTCGGCGGTCTCCAACGGTCCCGGTGTATTCGTTCTGTACGTGGCGAAAAGCACCGGGACCATAGAGGGTGGACGTCCTGAGCTTGGTATAGTTTCCTCAAGCCCTGCTTATATAATCTGGGTCAGTACGGTCTCCGGAGGCGGCGCGGTGGTTGTCGGCTCGGCCTCGGCGCTGGGAATAACCTTAGGCAGCAACCTCTATGAAATCGGCCCGGATGGGGCTTATAACCCTCCCGCAATCCTGACATTCTACTATTCCACGGCGGCGCTCGCGGCTGCAGGGCTGCAGGAAGAAGATGTTTATGTGTATGAACACTTCCCGGATGGAGAATGGAAAAAACTCCCGGACCAGGTGCGGGATATCCTTAACCACAAGATAACCGTGCCGATAACGCAGATAGCCTCTCTGTTCGGTGTGTTCGGAGTGGTGAGTGATAGAACCGCGCCGGCCACGGAACTCTCCGTGAAAGGCAGTTCCTGGTCGGCCGACGGGCAATTGTATGTAAGCAGTGTCGCGGCTCTTAGCCTGAACGCGTATGACGCGGTGGTCTATGGCACCTCCAGCGGCGTGGCTTTCACCGGCTTTCGCGTTGATGCCGGCAGCGCCGCGCCTTTCGCTATGTATGCCGGGCCCTTTGCGCTTGCGGCGGGGCCTCATCTGGTAGAGTTCTTCAGCCGGGATAATGCCGGCAACGATGAGCAGGTAAGATCGGCGGCTGTTTTGGTGGATAGCGCAGCTCCGGCAAGCCTGATCTCAGGTGCAGGTCGGGCGGGAGAGAATGGTTGGCATATTTCGGCAGTGGCGGTTTCGGTAAAGGCGGAAGATGCTGGCTCTGGAGTCGCGGCTGTGAATTATTCTCTGGATGGCGATGCTTACCAGGCGTATTCTTCATTGTTCAGCCTTGCGGCGGAAGGCGGCCACGCCGTTGCCGCTTATGCTATTGACCATGTCGGCAATGAGGGCGGGCTTGCCCGCTCCGCGTTCAAAATAGACCTTTCCACTCCGGGGATATACTATTCCGCGCTGCCTGTCGCCAACTCCGATGGTTGGAACAAGACACTGGTGGAAGTTGTATTTACCGGAACCGATGCGGTTTCAGGCGTAGAGCACTGCTCTTCCTCCTTTACCCTAAGCGGCGAGGGCAAGGAAATCCCGGTTTCTGGCTATTGCCGTGATTTTGCCGGCTGGTCGTCCACCGCGGCTTTCTCGCTAAGCATCGACACCACGGCGCCCGGGTTGTCTTATGCCGCGGAGCCGGCGGCCAACGGGGCGGGCTGGAACAACTCGGACGTTACTGTGAAATTCGCCTGTTCCGACGCCTTGTCAGCCGTGAAGTCCTGCCCAGCCGACGAGGTGTTCTCCGGCGAGGGGTTGGATATTTCCACGTCGGCTTTTGCTCTGGACTATGCCGGCAACTCGAGATCTGTAGTTGTAGCCGGGGTAAAAATAGACAAAACAGCCCCTGCGGTTGTCGTTGTATCCCCGGCCGCCGGCGGCAGCTATGTGGCGGGCAAGGGCACTGTAAATATCGGCTTCTCTGTCGCCGATAATCTTGACCAGGCGCCTTCGGTGAGCGCCTCGCTGGTACAGGCGCTGGATAAAGGCGCGCCCCGCGGCGAGCTCCCCGCCTCCGTAACTGTGGTTTCTGGTCAGGCGCTTGACCCTATGACGCTGGACGACGGTCTGTGGCGTCTTGAGGTTGTTGCCCTGGATGCCGCCGACAACTCCACGCGGGCGGTTTCCGGGCTCTTTGAGGTGGTACACGACACCATTGCGCCCCTGACCACGCTGAACGTCGGCGAGCCGAAGTTTGCCGGTGAGGCGGTCTTTATAAATTCCGCCACGCCGCTGCTGCTGTCGGCCACTGACGATATGCTGATAGCCGGCGACCGCCAGGGTGCTGGGGTGGAATTCACCTACGCCTCCATAGATGGCGGCGCTGAGGCTGTTATTACGGGGCCGCTCAATATTCTTAGTGAGGGACTACACACGCTTGCCTACTACAGCGTGGACAAAGCCGGTAATGCCGAGCCCGCTAAAACCGCGGCCTTCTCCGTGGACAATACCGCGCCGGAGGCGGAATACACCATAACCGGCCCGGTATTCCAGGGCGGCCGGTTGTTTGCTTCCACTTCGGCCATGATCGCCCTATCAGCCGTGGAACCGCCCTCCTCGGGCGCGGCTAGCGGGTTGGCGACCATTTTTGTGGCCGACTCCACGGATACCTACGCAATCTATGCCGGCATCTTCACGGCTGCCGAGGGCGCGCACCTCTACGGTTATTACGCCAAAGACCGGCTGGGCAATGCCTCGCAGGTGAAGACCCTGGCCCTGGTTGCCGACGGCACGCCGCCCGCCACGGAGCCGGGTTTCTCAATAGCGCCGTCCACTGAAACCCCTGGCCGCTTGACTATCTCTTCGGACACTTATGTCTGGCTGGCCGGCACGGATGAGTATAGCGGGATAGCTGCTATAACTTACTCCATTGATGGTTTCACGCCGGCGGTGTTCTGCAGCAGTTTCACGCTGGCACCCGGCCCTCACAGCGTGGCCTGGTGGTCGGTGGACAATGTCGGCAATACTGAGCCGACCCGCACGGCGGCTATACAGGTCAGGGGCCAGACTGCCTTGGCCGAAGTAGCGCTTAACTTCGAGCCCTCGGTCATCAACCTCAAGAGCGAAGGTAAATACGTGGAGGCCAGGCTTGCCGTATTCAGCGCAACAGGGCCCGGCTTCGACGCGGATTCTATCCGGATAACCAAAGTTAACGACGTGGCCTTGTCCTCGCCGCTATACGCGTTGTTTGAGCATGGCAATGGTAAAAAAGAGAAATCACGTGAGAAGCTCTTCAGTGTTACGGTAAAGTTCGACCGGCAGGCCTTGATAGCCGTGTTACCGCCGGACGCGGAGAGCGTCGTTACGATGGAGGGCCCTTTTGACGACAGCACGACTTTTGTCGCCGAGGGTTCCCTGCGCGTGATGGCTCCCGGCAGGATCAGTAAAAGCAGCGGCGGCAAAGTTCACCATGGTTCAAAAGCGGCCGTTGATATCCCGGCCAAGTCCCTGAAAGAGGATAGTGACATAAGCGTGGTGGCAATGTACGAGCGCCAGGCAGAACGCCGCGAGCGCGAAGACCGCGCCGCGGCCAAAGGCTTGACGCGCAAGGGCGGGATCTATGAATTCGGGCCCGAGGGCACGGTGTTCGACGAGCCGGTGGAGATCTCGCTGCCTTACGAGAACAACGACGCGGCCAAGGAAAAGCTGTCAGTCGCCTACTGGAACCCGTCCTCTAAAGACTGGGAGCCCTTAGCTTCCACGCTGGACCCTATTGGTAAGGTCGTTAAAGCGAAAGTGGGGCATTTCTCGCTGTACCAGGTGGTGGCCTCCACGCTGCCGGCCGCAAAAGAGCAGCGCGCGGCTTCCGCCGCCGCGGTCCCCGAAGCCGGCGGCCCTTCTTCCGCTTTCCTCCTTGGAGAGGTTTATGTTTATCCCAACCCGGCCAAAGGCGCGGAAGTGCCCGTGTTCCACGTGGAATGCGGCATAGCCGACAGCGTGAATATCAAGGTCTACACGGTAAGCGGCCGTGAGGCCCACGAGGCCACGCTTGCCGCCATGCCGGCGATATTAGACGACGGTAACGGGGCCAGCTACGCCTACGAATACTCCTGGCGCGGCCATATCCCCAGCGGGATCTATCTTTACTACATAGAGGCCCGTAAGGGCGGGCAGAAAATTAAAAAGACCGGCAAGTTCGCCGTGGTACGTTGAGGAGGGCTTATGACTAACAAAAACAACCCTCAACATGATGCAGCCAACAGCGTGGTTTACCTGCTTTCGCGGCCCTGGGTGGTCACACTGCTGGTGTTGTTCCTGCTGATACCCTCGGCCAAGCTTAGCCAGGCCCTTGAAAGCGGCGCCGACTTCCTGCGCATAGACACGGACGCGCGGGCGGGGGCCATGTCTTCGGCGGGCGCGGCTTCGGCCATGGGCATAAGCGCCATAACCTATAACCCCGCGGGGCTAGCCTCAATGGGTAAAGGCGAGGCGGCCTTAAGCCACAGCGCCTGGTACCTGGGTTCCGCGCATGATTTTGTAGGCGCCGGGTTCGCGCTGCCGGGGTCGGCTGGCTGGAAAATGGGTTTGAGCTTAACCCGCCTATCCAGCGGCAGCATGGAAGGCCGCACAGCCTCCAGGGCCAAAGCCGGCGGCTACAGCGCCTACGACCAGGCCGCCAGCCTTGGGTTGGCCAGGCAGTACGGCCTGTACAGCGTGGGCGGGGTTGTAAAGTACATAGAAAGCTCCATAGCGGGCGTTAAGGGTACAGGCTACGCCGTAGACCTGGGCTTGAAGCGCGGGATAAGGGGCGCCCCTGTGTCCGTGGGCGTTGCCGTGCAGAACCTGGGGACCGGCATTAAGTATATCTCGCAGCGTGACCAGTTGCCTTTAAGCGTAAGCGCCGGTATAATGTTTATGCCGGTCGGCGGGTTCATGCTGAACTTCGACGCGCGGCGTTATGTGTACGACAAGTACACGGCCTACAGCTTGGGTACGGAATATGCCCTGTTCGGCGGCCCCGGGAGCATGTCGGGGCTGAGTTTAAGAGGCGGGGTAAACGGCGGGGCCGCACAAAGCGCCGCGGGCGCGTTCAGTGCGGGAGCCGGCATAAAGCTGATGAATGCGGACCTGGATTACGCCTTGTCGCCAGAGGGCAAACTGGGCAGCACCCAGCGCATAACGCTGAAGAAGAAATTTTAATTTACAATTTTCCACCCTTCGTAATAAATGTCCTTAATACATCTCTTTCGTAAATGCAACCAGCGCTGCGTGTTCTGCTCCTACCCGGAGGAGGGCGGCGCGGATGAAAGTGTTTCCCTCAAGGGGTGGCTGAAAGAGATAGCGGCCATGCCGCCCGGGCTGGTGCAGGTCTCGGGCGGGGAACCGCTGCTGGCGCCGGCGGCGGAACTGTGCGCGCTGCTGGCCGCCGTAAAGAAGCTCGGGCGCCAGGCCGAACTGCAGACCAACGCCATCGCCGCGGCGGGCATGCGCGCGGAGAACCTTAACAAAATTGTGAAGGCGCTGAACGCCGCAAGCGGCTACTTTAACGTGAATTTCCCGGCGTCCACCGCGGCGCTGGACCTTAAAATAACCAAAGTGAGGGGCGCGTATAAAAAACGCCTGGCCGGAGTGACACGGCTGATAAAGGCCGGCGCGCGGGTGCGCCTTACGCACGTGATCAGCTCTTTGAACTACCGGGAGCTGCCGGAGTTCGCGGCTTTCGCGGTAAAAAAACTTAAAGGCGTTTCCTGGACGCAGTTCAGCTACATCAAGGGCATAGGCCGCGCCGACGGCCCGCTGTTCCTGCCCGGATACGCCGAGGTCCGCCCTTATCTTGAGAAAGCGCTGTTCGTCTGCGAGAAGAACGGCCTGCATTGCGAGGTGGACCATATCCCGCCGTGCTTCCTGGGCGGGTTTTACCGGCTGAACGTGGATATGGTAAAAATGAGGGACGGCGTGAAAGGCCCGCACCTGGAAGAGAAGGCTCACGTGCCCGCCTGCAGGGGCTGCCGCTTCCATGAGCTCTGCCCCGGCCCCAGGAAGGACTATATAGCCGTGCACGGAACCTTATGAACAAGAACCTCGCAGCTTTGAAAAAAGAATTCCCCGCGCTTGAAGAGCGGTTCGACGGCCGCCGGCTGGTGTACCTGGACAGCGCCTGCACCGTGCTGAAGCTGCGGTGCGCGGCCGAGGCCCAGCGCCGCCACATGCTGCTGCTGGGCGGCTGCGGCGGCAAGCGATCCATGCATTCGCTGGCGGCGGCCATGGAAGAGGATTTTTACGCGGCGCGTGAGCGCGTCGGGCGGTTCATGGGCGCCGCCTCGCCCGAAGAGGTGATCTTCACTTCCGGCGTCACCGACGCCGCCAACCTGCTGGCCAATTCTTTTCCCTTTACGCCGCGCAGGAACGAGGTGGTGCTTTCCCCGCTGGAACATAACGCCGTGTTCCTGCCTTTCGAACGCCTGGCGGCGGCCGGCCGCGTAAAGCTGCGCGTGGCGCCGCTTAAGAACCTTAAGGTGGATATGGCCGGGCTGGAAAAGCTTATAGGGCCCAAAACCGCGCTGGTCTGCCTGGCGCACGCCCCGAACATTTTTGGCGGCGTCCAGGACATTAGCCGCGCGGCGGGAATGGCCCACGCGGCCGGCGCCTATTTATTTGCGGATGATGCCCAGTACGCGCCTTCTCACGGCGGCTGCGGGGCCGCCGACGGCGCCGACGCTTGCGCTTTTTCGGGCCATAAACTGGGCGCCCCGTTCTCTACCGGCGCCCTTTATGTAAAGAGCGGTCTTCTGGCGAAACTGCGCCCGTGGCGCGTGGGCGGCGGCACGGTGAAAACGGTTTCACTTGCCGGCGGGCGCTACAGCGCCGAATACCTGGGCGGCCACCAGGGTTTTGAAGCCGGGGTGCAGAATTATTCCGGAGCCGCGGGGCTGGCCGCCGCCCTGGACCGGCTCGAGAAAGCGGGCTTCGCCCAGATCAGGGCGCACGTCTCGGGGCTGGTGCTGCACGCGCTGGCGGAACTTGGGAAAATCAAAGGCGTAAAGGTGCTTGGGCAAAAGGAAGATATCGCCGAAGGTTCGCTTATTTCCCTGGCGCCGGTTAAAAAGGGTTTTTCCGTGCCGGACTTCAACCTGTTCCTTAGCCAAGAGATAAAAGGCCGCATGATAGCCGTGCGCACCGGCCGCCACTGCGCGGACCTCGCCTGCCTCGCCTCCGGCTACAGCGAAACCATCCGCATCTCCTACTTCGCCTACAACACCCCCGCCGACACCCTGGTCTTCATATCAGCCCTGAACAAATATCTCTCCCTGCTAAGGTAGCGGCTTAAGCGTCTTTGCCTTAATACAGCGGGAAGCGTAGTCGGGCTGGCAAGGGTATGGGCCCGGCGGGCGCGGGGTCGGCCACACCGTGGCCGCCCCTCCTCTCTCAGGCTCGGCGCTTATGCAAGCCTCGCCTTCCGAGAGGGCCCGCCAAACCCATACCCTTGTCAGCCCTTCAAGGCAAAGACCAAAAAGCGCAGCATGATTTACAAAGCGAGGGCAGAGAGTTAGAATATAGGTGGATTTAGCTTAACTTCACGGAGGATCATATGAACAACGCTGAACTTATTCGCAAGGCCGCAAATAAATACAAGAAAGACATAGTCGCTTTCGCCCGCAATATCATCCGCACCCCCAGCTTCTCCTGCCAGGAAGGCGCGCTGGTGGAACTGATAAAGAAAGAAATGATCAAGGTCGGCTTCGACAAGATCAAGATCGACGCGATGGGCAACATCATCGGCTATATCGGCCACGGCAAAAAGAAGATCATGATGGACGCGCACATCGACACCGTCGGTATCGGCGACAAGACCGCCTGGAAAATAGACCCCTTCGCCGGCATCTACAAGAACGACACCATTTACGGCCGCGGCGCCACCGACCAGAAGCTCTCCATGGCCTCGATGGTCTACGCGGGCAAGATCATCAAGGAACTCAAGCTGGAAGGCGACTACACGCTGATGGTGGTCGGTTCCGTGATGGAAGAGGATTGCGACGGCCTGCCGCTCCTGCACATCATCAACAAAGAGAAGATCCGCCCCGACTTCGTGGTGATCACCGAGCCTACCGACCTGAAGGTCTACCGCGGCCACCGCGGCCGCATGGAGATGAAAGTGGTGACCAAGGGCCGCTCCTGCCACGCCTCCGCCCCCGAGCGCGGCGATAACGCCGTGGTGAAGATGGCCGACATCACCAAGGAAATAACCGCCCTGAACAAGAGGCTCAAGGTGGACAAGTTCATCGGCAAAGGCACCGTGGCCGTCACCTGCATAGAGTGCAAAACGCCCTCGTACAACGCCGTGCCCGACGAATGCACCATTTACCTGGACCGCCGCCTGACCATCGGCGAAACGCTGAAGAGCTCGGTGGCCGAGATCCAGAAGCTGCCGTCCGTGAAGAAGGCCAAAGCCAAAGTGGAAGTGCTGCAGTACGACGCCGTCGCCTGGACCGGCCTGAAAGTGAGCCAGGAAAAATACTTCCCCACCTGGGTGCTGCCCCGCGAGCACAAGCTGGTTAACGCCGGCGTGGAAGCCGGCAAAGTGGCCCTTAACAAGATGCCCGTGGTGGACCGCTGGGTGTTCTCCACCAACGGCGTGGCTTCGGCCGGCCGCCTGGGCATCCCCACCATCGGCTTCGGCCCCGGCAACGAGGTGTACGCGCACACCGTCAACGAGTTCATGCCCGCCGAGGACCTGGTGAAAGCCGCCGCGTTCTACGCCGCCCTGCCGCAGTACCTGTAACGGCGGGAAGAAAAAGAAGAGCCGGGCGCTTGCGCCCGGCTCTTTTCTTTTGGGAACTTTTGTCCTGGTTTACAGCACGCGCTTCTGGCCGGCCTTGTACAGGGCCTCTATCACTTTCGCGGGATTCTTTTTCGTGCAGGCCGCCATCATGGCCGCGATGATGAAGGGTTTGTAGCCGGCTTCCTTGTAGGTGCCGATGCGGTACTTCTCGAACACCTCAGCGGAGACTTCGCCCTGCTTGCAGGACACGTCCGTGATGTCGGCCGGCAGGCAGTGCAGGTACAGGCCCTCGCCGCCCTTGGTGCCCTTCATTTTCTTCGCGTCGCATTCCCAGTCGGTGTGCCTGGCGTTCTGCGCGAGACATTCCTTCTCGAGCTCTTTGAGGCCCGGGTGGTCGTTCTTCTCGAGCAGGGCGGTGCGGCGCTCCATCACCTTGTAAGGGGCCCAGCTTTTCGGGTAAACAATGTCGGCGTCCTTGAACGCGCTCTCCATGCTGTTGGAGACCTTGAAGGACCCGCCGGACTTCTGGGCGTTGGCCTGGGCCACCTTGATGGTCTCGGGCAGCAGGTCGTAGCCCTCGGGGTGGGCCAGCTCTACGTTCATGCCGTAGCGGGTCATCAGGCAGATGACGCCCTGCGGCACGGACAGGGGCTTGCCGTAGCTGGGCGAGTAGGCCCAGGTCATGGCGATCTTCTTGCCTTTGAGATTCTCAAAACCGCCGAAGTGGTTCTTTATGAACAGCATGTCCGACATGCTCTGCGTCGGGTGGTCCAGGTCGCACTGGAGGTTTACCACGGCCGGGCGCTGGTTGAGCACGCCGTTCTTGAAGCCGTCGTCGAGCGCCTCGGCCACTTCTTTCATATAGGTGTGGCCTTTGCCGATGAACATGTCGTCGCGGATGCCGATGGCCTCGGTCAGGAAGGAGATCATGTTTGCGGTCTCGCGCACGGTCTCGCCGTGGGCTATCTGCGATTTGCCCTCGTCCAGGTCCTGCACCGCGAGGCCCAGCAGGTTGCAGGCGGAGGCGAAGGAGAAGCGGGTGCGGGTGGAGTTATCCCGGAAGTTGGACACGGCCAGCCCGGTCTTGAACATGTCGAGCGGGACGTTCTTCGCGTGGAGCTCTTTCAGGAGTTCGGCTATGAGGAACACGGCCTTAAGCTCCTTGTCCGATTTTTCCCAGGTCAGCAGGAAATCCTTGCCGTGCATGTCGACGCCCAGATTTTCCAGTTCAGTTAAAGATTTAGCGATATCGATAGACATTTATTATCTCCAGGTGCTCTTAAGCTTAAATGGCCGCGGCCGCGCTGAAATTTATGTGAATATTTCAGCCGTTCGGTCCGGCCGGCTATTAATTAAATGTATTTCGCCGTCGTATTGTCAAGACGCCGGCAATGAGCGCCGGCGGGCCTGGGTTCTTTAGGCGGCCTGTTTTTTATATGATATCTGTTCCCGTACGGGCTTAACATGCCGAAGAAGACCGACAATTCACCCGCTTATTTCAACTGGCGCCGCCTAAAATCCGGCGTACTGGTCACCGGCTATATGGGCGGCTGGGCCCTGCTCAAGCCTGAAGAGTTCCGGCTGTTCGCCGCCGGGCGCCTTAAAAGCGGGCCGGCTTTCGATAAGCTCAAAGCGGCCGGGCTTATCCGCTCACGCCTGGATTTTAACACTATTTTCTCCGACTGGCGGGATTCCAACGAGTACCTGGGGCGCGGGCCGGGGCTGCATATCCTGGTGCTCACCCAGAAGTGCAATCACAGCTGCGTCTACTGCCAGGCCGGTTCCGGCGCCGGGAGCAGCATGAGCGCCGCCACCGCCCGCAAAGCCGTGGATTTCGCCTTCAGCGCCCCGGTGACGGGACTTACGCTGGAGTTCCAGGGCGGCGAGCCGCTGGTCAACTGGCCGGTGCTGGAAAAAACAACTCTTTACGCCAGGAAGAAGGCGGCCAAAACCGGCAAAGAACTGGCCTTGGCCCTGGTTTCCAATTTCAGCCTGCTGGACCAGGAGAAAGCCGCGTTCATCCTCGGCAACGATATCTCGGTCTGCACTTCCCTGGACGGCCCGGCCGACCTGCACAACGCCAACCGGCCTTTCTCAGGCGGCGACTCCCACGCCCGCGCGGTAAAGTGGATAAAATATTTCCAGGCGGAGCGCGGCCTGCCGCCGCCGGGCGGCCCCAGCGCGCTGCTTACGGTCACCAGGGCTTCGCTGGGGCGCGCCCGGGAGATAGTTGACGAGTACGCACGCCTCAAGCTGCCTTATGTTTTTCTGAAGCCGCTGTCTCCTATGGGCCTGGCCCGCGAGCAGTGGGGGCGTATCGGCTACAGCCCTGAAGAATTCGTGAAGTTCTACCGCGAAGGCCTCGACCGCGTGCTGGAGCTGAACCAGCAAGGCGTTCCTATAAAGGAAAAAAACGCCTTCCTGCTGGTTAAGAGAATAATCGGCAACCGCGACAATAAGTACGTGGACCTGCGCTGCCCCTGCGGGGCCGGGCTGGGCCAGCTGGCTTACGACCATGACGGCGGGATCTATACCTGCGACGAAGGGCGCATGCTGGCCGGAGACGGGGACGAGTCTTTCCGCGCGGGCAGCGTTCACAAGGACGCTTATAAGGCGATAATGGCTTCCGGGCCGGTAAAGGCCTGTGCCATTGCTTCCAGCCTGGACCTCCAGCCCAGCTGCTCCCGCTGCGCCTACCGGCCTTACTGCGGGGTCTGCCCCGCTTATAACCAGGCCGCCCAGGGCGGTTTCTGGGGCGCGATGCCCTCGAACGCCCGCTGCCAGGCCCTGTTGGGCGTTTTTGACGCAGTTTTTGAGCGCCTTCAGGACAAGCGCCTGGGCCCGGTACTGGTTAACTGGCTTGACCGCTAGGCGCGCGGCTCTTCTTCAGGCGCGGCCACAGGCTTGAAAACCCGCGGTTTTTGTGCTAAAACATATACTTGCGGTAAGGGCTGCCTTCCTTATAGGCGGCAGGGGGAGTTTGGATAATTTATGAAAAAATGGACCATCCTCATTATCGTAGTGCTTGCCGCCCTGATTTTACTCGTCCAGTACGTGATAGAAAAGAAAGCCGTGCCCGCCGGTCCCGGCGGCTCACAGGCGCCCGCGGTTGAGCAGCCCTTGGGCGTGGCTTTGCCCGAGGACGCGGCCGTTTCCGCGGCCCGCGCGGTGGGGAATTTTGTTCCCGAGACCTCCGGCAGCGTTTACGGCAGCATAGCCCTGCCCACCATACAGCCCTTTTATAAAGGCGCCTGCGAAGGCGGCTCCCTGAGAGAAATGCTGGACACGCACGACAGGTACTGGGGGTTCTTCGCCAGGAACACGGCTTTTACCCCCGATGAAGCCAACAAGATGTACAACCTGCTGGCCGATTATGTCGGCTGCCAGGCCGCCGCGCGCACCGACACTACCCTTTGCGACAACCTGCCTGGCGTAGCCGAGAAGGACGGCCAGAAAGTGCCGAAGGAGATCACGCCCCACTACATCTGCCGCGACAAAACGGTTTCGGTATTGTACGAAGGGTACCGCGCCGGGCTGGTAAAGGACGAATTCCCCTGCCGGGCGATGAGCGAACGGTGGGACAAGACCCGCGTGGCCATGTTCTCCGTGCCTGAGCTCTGCCGGAAGATCTCCGAGGGCCGCGCCCCCGCTCTTTCCTACCTGAAGGGCATCTTTCCCGCGCCCGAAGCCGCCCCTTTGCTGGAGGCCACTTTCCCCGTGAAGGAAGCCGACTGCGCGGGCGACAGGGAGTGCCTCAACAGGTACGCGATCTACAAAGGCGTGAAGTCCGGCAGCGCCAAAGCCTGCCCCAAGGAATATACCACGTACTGCCAGGCTTTGTCCGAGCGTTCCGCCCTGCCCTGCGACAAGACGCTGCAGGAAATGTCCAAGTTCTACTGCGCCACGGTAAGCAGGGTGAAAAAAGCCACCGGCGGCTACATCGGCATGAGCAAAGCGGACATAGCGGCCGAGATAGAAAAGGCCAAAGCCGTAAAGAACGAAGCCGACATGATAAAAAAAGAGCAGGAGAAACAGCAGGCGGAGGTTAACAAACGCGCGAAAGAACTGCTGAACAGCAAATGACCGGAGCTTAATATTTATGAAAAAGAAACCGTCCAAGATCAAAAAAAACGTAAAACTTTTCTTCTCCAGCGAGGAAGGTAAAATGCTGGATTCCGATATCGTCAAGACGGGCCTGGCCCTCGGCATCCTCGGCATGACCATGGTCGACCAGGCCGCCGCGCAGGTCCACAGCAATTACTTCAGCGCCACCTCGCATACCAGCCATACCAGCCACGGTTCCCACGGCTCCCACGGCTCCCACGGCTCTCACGCGTCCCATGGCTCTCACGGTTCCCACGGTTCCCACGGCTCCCACGGTTCTCACGGCTCTCACGGCTCTCACGGGTCCTATTGACGGCCTCCGGGCAGCGCCACTGCCCTATGAAAGGATTGTTCTACCATTTCAGCCCCGCCGGTGATATCGGTCACGGCGTCCACCTGTTCCGGCTGGCCGAGAGCCTGGCCGCGGCCGGGGGGACGGAACTGACCTTGTTGAGGGACGCCGGGGTTTCCTACCCGCCAGCCTCCGCCTGGAAATACGGCCCCGTCCTTACACTTCCTGAAAATCTTTCTCCCGCGGCCCGCTCACGGAAGATCATATCCGCGCTGCGCGCCGCCCGGCCGGACTTCCTCGTTACGGCTTTTTTTCCGTTCGGCAGGACCGGCTGCGCCGCCGAGCTGGAGCCCGCGCTGCGTGAGGCCCGCCGCCGGGGCCTGAAGATCTATTCCACGGTGCCTATGCCGTATTTCTCGCATAACGCGCGCGCGCTGCCGGAGCTGCTGCGCTTCTCCAAATTTTACGACAGGATCTTCATAAATTCCCCGCTCGGCTACGACCTGCGCTACATGGCGGCGGCGGTGCCGTTCGAAAAGCGGGTTTCCGCGGCCGCTTTCGCCGGCGTTTTTAAAAAACTGAAGAACAAGCTTTGTTTCACCGGGTACGTGATGCCAAAAGACAGACCCCGCAGGCCCTCGGGCAGGGGGGGCAAGTTCATACTGGTGCACCGGTTCTGCGGCCCCACCTCGCCAAATATCGTCACCAGCGCTATCCTCGCCAAGAAATTGCTGAAGACCCGCCTGCCCATGGTCATCGTATCGGGTCCGTCCAGCACCTCCGGGGAAATGCGTTCCTGGCGCAGGCTTATCCGCGGCGGCGGCCTGAAGGACGTGCGGCTGCTGAAAGAGACCCCGGCGTTCTTTGAACTGCTTTCCCGGTGCGCCGTCTCCGTCGGTACGGCCGGCGGCACGGTTTATGAGGCGCTGTACCTTAACAGGAAGAGCGTGCTGATCCCCTTCAAGGGCTTTCCCGGCGCGGAGCGCTCGGACCAGCTGGCGCGCGCCGCCATGCTCCGCGATCTCGCCGGGGCGGCCGTGCTCGATTATGATGCCCTCACGCCGGCGGCGCTGGCCGGGGCCGTGGACGCCGCGCTGGACGACCGGTCCCCCGGGTTCGCCGCGCCGCAAGAACTCTTCGACGGCGCCGGGGTGTTCTCCTCGGTCGTGCGGCGGGACCTGGAGGGCGCCGGGCTGGCCTGACCCCTATGTTCAAGACCGTCATGCTGGAATTGACCTACAGGTGCAACCTGGCCTGCTCTTTCTGCTACCTGAGGCAGGGGGGCCGGCTGAACAGCGGCGGCAAAGAGCTGTCGACGGACCAGGTCAAAAAGATAGTCGGGCGTTTCAGGCCCGGCACGGATTTCTATCTTTCCGGCGGGGAGCCGCTGCTGCGCCGCGATATCGCGGAGATAGCCGCGCATATTAAAAAATCCGGGTCCCGCTTCGGCCTCAATACCAACGGGACGCTGCTGCGCGGCGAACTGCTGAGGAAAATAGCGGCGCTGGAGCCGGAATACGTCATCTTCTCCCTGCACGGCCCTGAGGCGCTGCACGACAGGCTGGCCGGTAAAAAAGGCGCCTGGCGCGCGCTGGTGCGCAATATGGCGGCCTTCGCCCGCCTGGCCGGTCCGCGCACGGAAGTCATAGTCAACTGCGTTATCTGCGGTGAGAACGCCGGCAGCCTGGCCGCGGTCTACCGCATAGCGGCCAGGGCCGGGGCCCACCGCGCTCTGTTCAGTCATCTGCAGTTCCTGAGGCCGGAGGAGGCCGCCGGCTTAAAGGAAGAGCTCGCCGAAGGCGGCGTGATCACGCCGCCGGCAAAAGGCCGCACTGTGAATGCCGCGCTGGTGGCGGCGCAACTGGCCAAAATACGGGAGCTGTCCGCCCGGGGGCCGCATTTCGAGGTGAGGCCGCTGCTGGATAAGGAGGGGCTTGAGAAATATTACAACGGGCGCCTGCGGCCTTCCGGAACCTGCGCCAAAGCTTTGAGCAGCCTTAACGTGGAACCCGACGGCGCGGCGCGCCTGTGCGTCTCCTACGGGCTGAAGATAGGTGATGCCCTTGCAACAGGGCTGGGCGCGATGCGCGCGCGCAAGAAAAAGCTGTTAGGCGGCGCGCTGCCTCCGGGCTGCGCGCGCTGCTGCCACAGGTTCGATATTTTCAGGTATTTCTAAGCCGGGGTTCCGGCATCCAGGGGTCCGGGGAGGAATATTTCCCCCGGGCCTTTTTTGCGGCCGCGCGGCTGCCGCCCAGGCATTTAAGCAGGTAGTCGCAGCCGCGGCAGGCGCGGGGCAGCCCGGCCGTGGAATTTATTTTCTTCAAGGCGGCCGAACGCCACGCTTTGCCGAGGTCCGCGCCGAGGTTCTCCTCGATATAATAGCTGGGCTTGAAAAAACCCCGCGGGTCGAAGACCAGGCGCGTGTGCCCGTCGTCATAGGCCGCGCCCAGGAGGTTCATTCTCTGCTGTTCCGGCACCAGGCAAAGCGGCAGCGGGTTGGCCAGCACGATGCGCAAAGCGGCGGATCCGGCGGCCGCGATCAGCGAGGAAAGTTTTCTGAAGCTCTCCGGCCCCGGCGTTAATCCCGCGGCCCGTTCCTTTCCGCGGCCATCCGGCATCGGGCGGTAGATCTCCCAGATGTCGGCCTTCAAGCGCCTGGCCAGGCGGAGATATGCGCTGAAGCCGGCCATCAATTCCTCAGAGGCCACCGTGCCCAGCCGGAAAACCGGCACCCGGGCCCTGAGCAGCTTCATATTGGCCAGCTTCACCTTGAAATCTCCGCCGGTGGCGGCTTTTTCACCGGCCGCGGAAACCGCCTGCAGCGAGACCAGGACGTTGTCGATGAAAGGCGCGGCCGCTTTGAAAAGCTCCGGGTCCGGCAGGGCCGCGTTGGTGTTGACCAAGGTGTAGAGGCCGGCGGCCTTGGCCGCTTTAAGCAGCGGCAGCAGGCTGGCGCTGAGAAAGGGCTCCCCGCCGGTAAAACGCACGTTCCTGACGCCGAGTTCTCGCGCGCCGCGCAGAACTTCGCGCAGCGCGTCCAGCGGCTGCGTCTCGTCCGAGGCGGAAGCGAAACAAAGGCGGCAGTTCAGGTTGCATTTCTTGGTCAGTTCGAAAACTATTTCGGAGGGCGCCGGCAGCACCGGCTTCAGCAGGCCTCGGGGCGCCGCGTCGAAGCCGCTCCCCTTTTTCAGCCCGGGGCAGGCCGCCTTCATGCGGCAGGCCGCGCAGGCGCTGATGCGCTTATACCGGGCCCCGGCTTTCTTCCGGTAAAGCGCGTGGTCCCAGGCGTCCGGCATAAAACAAAAAGGCGCGTCTTCCAAAAAAACGTTGAAGTGCGGTTCCAGCCCGTTGAGCGCCCGGTAGAGGATATCCCTGGCCGCGGGCCGCGCCGCGCGGCCGTCCAGCTTCAGCCGCACCGTGCGGGCGCGGCCGTCTATCCAAAACAGTATGCCTTCGGCCTTGAGGGCCGCGGCTATGGCGGCGGCGTTCAGGCCAGGCGCCATATATAACCGCCTTTTTCAAAGTCGCGCCGAACCAGGCCTTTTTTCTCCAGGGCCTGCCCGGTGGAAAGCACATTGGCGCCGTCGCGGCAGTCCTGGCACAGAGGAATGGCCGCGGCCAGCTCCAGTACGCGGCGCGTGCCGACCCGGTTCTCCGTCTTTAATATTTCCATGAAGCAGCTTTCCATGGCGTTGAGGTAGCCTTTGAGCGGCTTGGGCGGAGGCGCCTGTTTTGTCTGCGCAGCCCGGCCGATCCCTTTCCAGCCGAAAAGCCGCAGATAGGTTTTATCGAGGCCCCGGCATTTTTTCCTGAAAGAGCAGGCCGGGCAGGGCGGCCCCTGCTCTTTAGAGCCGGCCGTGTTCTTGTCCAGATCCCAGGAAAAACCGAGGGGGGAATAAATAGCGGTGTTGAACTTGTACAAATCCACGGCTTTGCCGCCGTGCCGGCCCAGCGCGCAGGGCGGCATGTTCAAAGCCTTTATGTCCCCATCCAGGCCCGAGGCGGACGCGAGGTCCAGGGCTTTCTGCACGAAGGTGGCCGCCTGCGGCAGGGGCACGCCGTGCCGCCTGTAATTCCTGAGCATGCTGCCCGAGTACCTGGGGTAGATCAGCACAAAGCCGGTTACGCCGCGGCGCATGAAGAAAGCCAGCGCGGCGGGCAGGGAGCGGTAGTTGCTCCTGGTTATCAGCAGGTTGACGCCCACGGCCAGGCGCAGGGCCAGCATGTTGTCCAGCCCGCGCAGGCTGGCGGCGAAAGCCCCGGCTTTGCCGGTGAGCGCGTCGTGAACGGCGGGCTTATGGCCGAGGAAAGTGAATTTGCAGACGCTGAGCCCGGCTTTGGCCAGCGACCTTGCCAGGGCGGCGTCTGCCAGCTTCATGCCGTTGGTCTGCAGGCGCACCGCCTTGAAGCCCACTTTCCTGGCGGCGGCCACCAGCGAGGGCAGGTCGCGGCGCAGCAAAGCTTCTCCGCCGGAAAACCCCAGGCGCTTGTAGCCGGCCTTGCGGGCGCCGTAGATGCGCTTCACCGCCTCGGCCGCCGAGGTCCTGGCCCCAGGGCTGAAATCGCTCTGGGAGCAGAACCTGCAGGCGAGGTCGCAGTTATGGTTGAGAATTATCTCGTAGCAGTCTTTGGCCATCAGGGCTTCTTCCGGGCCGGAACCGGCTTGAATTCTTTCCAGCCGTAGAGCTCGGGGTATTCGCGCCACGGGCCCTCGCAGCGCCCGAAATAGGAACACTTCGGGCAGCGCGGCCCGCGGGCTTTGCCTTCGTCCCTGCGGTAGACCGCGTAATCTTTTATGAACCGGTCCGCGTCGGCCACCGGGCCCGCGGGGATCATGCTCTCGGCCACGCAATTCTCGTAGCCTTTCATCAGGCAGAAGGGGATGGCTTCGGTATAGCAGGGGATGCCGCGCTTGAGGCCCAGGTCCAAAGCTTTTTTCACGTACGGCATCACGGCGGTCTTGCGCGGCACCAGGGTTTTTTTATTCTCGGCCGCCGTGCCCACTATGTGCACGAAGGCGAACTGGTACTGCTTTACGCCCAGCCGTATCAGCAGGGCGGCGATGGCGGGCAGCTCCTTGTAATTGGCGGCGGTTATGACGGTATTGGTGATAACGGGCAGGCCGGTCTTTACGGCGTTGGAGATGCCTGTCACGCTCTGCGGAAAACTGCCGGCGGAGCCGGTCAGCGCGTCGTGCGTGGCGGGCGTGGCGCCGTGCAGGCTCGGCCCGAACTCTGTCAGCCCGGCCTTTACCAGGTCGGCGCAAAAGCCCGGATAAGCCAGCGTGCGGCCGTTGGTCTGCAGCTGGATGCTGGTAAAGCCCGTCTTTTTCGCCTGCTGCACGAGGCTCAGCACGGCCGGGTGCAGGCTGGGCTCCCCGCCGGTGAAGACGACGCCCCTGACGCCGTCCTTCCAGGCTTTCTTCAGTTCGGCGGCCACGGTCTTCGCCGGCCGGTCCGGGTACATGTCGCGCTTATGCCCCTGCGCGCAAAAGAGGCAGAGGTTGTTGCAGCGGAAACTGATCTTAATGTCTATGCGTTTATTCATGGCTGTGCTTGCGGCTCACCGGGGCGCGGACCGGGTATCTTCGCGCTTGCCCAGGAAAGGAGTGTTCTTGAGGGGCTGAAAAATGCGCATGTCCTTTTCCTTGCTGAAACTCGTCCGGAAATCGTCCATGAAGAAGTTCAGGTTGTACGGCTTGAACTTCAGGGTCAGGATCTTGACCATTTTCCTGATCAGCTCTTTGTTGTCGTGCCCGAGCTTGTCGTAAAGGCACATCAATAAATACAAATGTTCGTTGCCGATCGCCCTGAAAGTCGCGACGGAATCTATTTTGCCGGCGACGGCCTTGGTGGATTCTATGATCTGCCGGTTCTTCTCCTCCCATTTCAGTCCGCCGACCTCGTCGAACTTCAAAGAATACTGCTCTATGATCCTGTAGATAGGGTAGAAGAAATTCATGAACTGCAGCGGCGGGTAGGGCAGCACTTTAACGCCGAACCTGGCCTGTTCGCGGTTGATCCGCGAATTGGGGTACAGGTAAAAAGGGTTGAGGGTGTAGATGTCCACGAACTCCTTGATGCTGTCGATGTGCCGGAGGGTGGCGTCCACGTCCTTCTGGGTCTCGGTGGGGAAGCCCGCGATCAGCTCGATATGGTTCCAGATGCCTATCTTGTGGGAATATTCCAGGAGCCGGCGGGCCTTTTCCACCGTGATGCCCTTGTTGACGTAATTCAGCAGCCGCTGGCTGCCGGTTTCCACGCCGAAGGCCAGCTTTACGGCGCCGGCGGCCTTCATTTTATCCAGCAGGTGCTCGTCCATCACCCGCAGGTTCGCGCAGTCGAACCATTTCAGGTCCAGCTTGTGCCGGATCATGCGGTCGCAAAGCTCCTCCGCCTGCTTGTAATGGTTGTTGAAGGAGGAATTTACGAAATAAACGCCGGTGGCGCCTTTCTCTTTCAGCGCGGAAAGCTCGTCGATGACCTGGTCGACCGATTTTATGACCGGCGGCAGCTTGTTGTTGTTCTCGCAGAAAGCGCAGGCGCCCGGGCAGGTAAATTCGAAAACATAAGGCACGATCAGGTACCGCTTGTCGTTCTTCACCAGCTTTTTAATGAAAGGGAAATCCGAGTTGTACCTGGCGAACAGCTGGCTGTCGCTGACCTTGTACTTCTCCAGGATATGGTCCTCGTAGCGGGCGGGCGGGGCGTAGGGCCTGCGGGCCCCGTCGCCTTTGTAATTGCGCAGCTTGCCGGCCTTCCTGACCACGGTGCCGGTGAAGGCGGCCTTTTCCCCGGCGACGTCCTTGGCTATCTCCAGCAAAGCTTTCTCGCCCCAGTCAGCGTACACGCCGTAGTCGAAACAGGGGTACCGCCTCATCAGGTGGAAATACGCCTCTTTCGGCAGGCCCCGGTAGCCGATGACGGTCCTGGCCCCGAATTTCTTCCTGACCGCGTGCGCCAGCAGGGCGGAAAAATTCAGGATCAGCGGCTCCGCCCTGATGTCCACCAGGGTTATCCCCACCAGGTCGGACTTTTGGAGACGCAGTTCTTTGACCAGGAGCCTGCCCATACGGTCGTACTTCAGCCGCAGTTTTTCGGGGGCTTTGCCGCTGACGTACGCCGGCACGAGTTCTTTGTCGAATAAAAGCGCGGTCTGCTCCGGGCTGAACAAGTGCTGTACCCTGTCGAACCAGTCCTTTTCCGCGTCTACCTGGATGGCCGTGTGGCCGCCCGCGATCAGGGCGTCGGCCAGGACGGCGATGGTCAGGTTCGGCGGGGGGACCGGCTCGGAGATCTTCTGATCGCCGGGCGGGTAGACCAGGGTGATGGTAAGCGGCTTTTTGGGCGAGCCGGTATTTGCCGCGTGTTTTTTCATTTGTGCCGGTGGTAGCCGAGCGCGGCTTTGAGCAGCGGCGCCAGGCCGCGCATGTTGATGTCCGCCTTGTGCTTCGACGCCGCGTAGGCGGCCGCCGTGCCTTCCTTGAGGGCGAGCAGGCGCCGCGCGTCTTCGAACAGGTATTTCACCGAGTCCTCGGAGTGGCTGAAGCAGACGCGGTCGAAGCCCAGCTTCTTGAACGTTCTTATGAAAAGAGGAACCTCGTGGATGTTCTCCGGGACTACGGTCATGTGGCCCTGCAGGTGAACCCTGTCCGGCAGGGCCTGCCTGTATTTTCTTATGCTGCGCACGCTCTTCATCACTTTGTCCCAGCTGGACCCGACGTTCACCCGTTCATGCGTTTTTTTGGTGGCCGCGTTGAGGGAGACGTAGAGGAACCGGGAGTGGCGGGCGATCTTGCGGGCCCACTCGTCGTTGATCAGCGTGCCGTTGGAAATGAAAGAGACTTTTTTGCCCAGCGCGGCCGCGTAGTCGAAGAACTCCCTGGCCGCCGGGATGAACAAAGGCTCCCCGCCCACCAGCTCTATGCCCTCGAACGGGCGCAAATCCAGCGGCTTCAGGTCGGCCATGCCGAGGGACCTCGTATTGCGGTGGTCCTGCACGCACATCACGCATTTAATGTTGCACAGCTCGCCGAAACGCAGCGTCAGGATCTTGAGGTTCTCGTAGGGGGAGGTCAGGGGCTTCGCCGGCGAAGGCGGCGGCAGCGCGGCTTTCTGCAGCACGTGGCAGCGTTCGTAGCATTTGAGCGCCCCGTTAAGGGAGTCTTTGCGCAGCTTCCTGGCGGCGGCGGAGTTCCAGATGCGGCGCAGCGGGGCCTTGTGAATATCGCCGAAAGACAGGGCGCAGGCGCAGCAGCAGGCGTAGACCTTGCCGTTCTGGTCTATGCCTATTTCGTCCCAAAGCTTGGGGCAGTAGGTGCTTTCGGGCCGGCGGCCATGGGTGGGAGTCATTGAAATGTTCTTGACCCTGCGTACACGAGCTGGTCTTTGTCTTTGCCGAAAAAAAGACCGCCGGAACCCGGCGGCCGGAGCTATCCGCGCCTGAAGCCTCCGGTCCCTAGCTCAAATACGCGAAAAACGGAGTCTCCTGCACTAATGATACATAAAGCCCAGTATTTCGGTCAACTTCAACCCTTTATAATTATTATGTTACAATAAAATACGCGTTTAACAAGCCGCGGGCAAAAAAATCCTTATTTTTATGGGTCTTTTGCCGGGGATAGACTCCATTCTTATGCGCATAACGGTAGGCATTAAATCCCTCAGGGAAGCCGAATATTTCCTCGACCACGGGGCCGACGAGATCTATTTCAGTCTGAAATCGGTGCCGGGCCACCGCGCCGCCTCTTTTTCCAGCGAAAAGGATTTGCTGGATTCGATAAAACTGGCCCGCCGGCTGGGCAAAAAGAGCATGCTGGGGCTTAACGCCGTTTACCCGCGGGACAAATATTCCGTTATCCTCAAGCACGCGCGTGCCATGACGGACAAGGGCCTGGACGGGGTCATAGTGCGGGACCCGGCGCTGCTCGAATATTTCGAGGAGAAGAAATACCGCCCTTACCTGGTCCTGAGCATCCTGAGCGCCTGCTTCAATTCCCAGGCCATGCAGTTCTACCAGGACCTGGGCGTGCGCCGCTTTACCTTTCACAGCCAGATCATGCCGCAGGACCTGAAAGCCATGGTCAGCGCCGCCCCGAAAGCCGAGACCGTGGTGTTCACCCCCTGCGTCTTCCTGGCCGCCAACCTGGTGCCTTTCTGCCTTTGCCCCTACCCCGAGTCCAAAGACCCCGGCGGCGCGCGCCTGCCCGACCACGCCTGCACGTTCAGGTACAAGTGCGGCGGCCACGACTTCCGCATGCTGGATTCGAACCTGTATTTCCAGGCCAACATGATGTACGATTTTCACAAGCTCGGCGTGGACTGGCTCAAGGTTCCCAGGCAGCTGAACACCCCCAAGGTGATAGCCGACTTCGAGATCACCCGGTTCCTCAACGGGCTGCTCGATAAAGGCATAGATAAAAAAACTTTCGCGGTGGCCGTGGCGGAGCTGGTGCAGCGTTTGGATATGAATAAATATGGAAAAAGCTATCATTATAAGCCCTTCCCTGGTGAGCAGGCCCGGCACCCTTAAGCTGATAAAAGGCGCCACGGTCTACCTCGGGGACGAGTTCTGCATCCATAAACAGCCTTCTTTCGCTGACTTTGCCGCCGTTCAGAAACTGACGGGCAGGCGCCCCGTCATCGTCAGCACCCTCCTGACCGAACCCGCGCTGAAAAAATACGCCAAGCTGCTGGCCGAGTGCGCCAAAAAAGCCCCCGGCACCGAGATCGTGGTGAACGACCTGGGGCTGCTGCGCCTTATCGACAAGAACTACCGCGGGAAGTTCAGCGTCACGCTGGGGCGCCTGATGACTTATTTCTTCGACCCCAGGAACACCCGCGTGCTGGGCTCGAAGGCGCCGGGAGGCGAGGAAGGGAAAAAGATGAAGGTGTGGGAGAACAGCATGGAGAGCACTCCCACGCCTTACATCAAGAAATTCCTGAAGCGCTACGCGGTGGAGCGGATAGAGACCGACAGCGAGCGCATCTTCAAGAAATACGCGGAGAATACCGCCGTGAAAATTTCCTTCTACGCGCCCATGCGCCTGATGGCCATCACCCGGTTCTGCCCGTTCAGGGGCGGCCTCTCGCTGGAGTGCAAGGCCCCCTGCGGCAGCCGGCTGCTGCGGCTCAAGTCCAAACATTTCGACTACCCGCTTTTCTCCAAAGGCAACGCTTACTTCGTAAAGAACAAGGCGATAAAGCACCCGCGGCTCGACCGCACGGTTACTTTGCCTTTCGTGAAAAGCCCGGGCTTCGCCATGCCGATCAACGAGGGCTCTATCCGCGGTTAATAAATTATGCGTATAACGGTAGGCATTAAATCCCTGAAGGAAGCCGATCATTTTTTGAATAACGGCGCCGACGAGATCTATTTCGGGCCGGCGGTGCCCAGCCATCGCGCCGCTTTTTCCAGGGAAAAAGAGATCCTCGACTCCATCAAGCTGGCCCGGCGCCTGGGCAAAAAAAGCCTGCTGGCCCTCAACGAGATCTACCCGCTGGAATTCTACGACTTCCTCCTGGAACACTCGCGGCGGCTGACGGACAGCGGCCTGGACGCCATAGTGGTGCGGGACGTGGCGCTGCTGGAATATTTCCGCCGCAAAAAATTCCGCACCTATTTCGTCTCCAGCATCATGTGCTCCTGCTTCAATTCCCAGGCCATGCAGTTCTACAAGGACCTGGGCGTGCGCCGCTTCACCCTGCACAGCCAGATCCTGCCGGAGGACGCCGGGAAGATCCTGGACCCTAAATTCGGCATCGAGACCATCATCTTCGTGCCGTGCCTTTTCCTCGAGATCAATATCGTGCCTTTCTGCTTCTTTCCTTACGCCGGCGGACCCGGCGCCCGGGGCCTCAAGGGCCGCCCCTGCAAACTGCATTACAAATGCGGCTCGCACGATTTCCGCATGCTGGAGACGAACCTTTATTTTCAGGCCGGCCTGCTCTACGACTTTCACAAGCTGGGCGTGAACTGGCTTAAAATAGCCCGGCAGCTCAATACGCCCAAGCTCATGGCCGAGTTCGAGGTCACCCGGTTCCTGAACCTGCTGCTGGAAAAGGGTCTGGACAGGAAAACTTTCTGTGAAGCGGTGACGGAGCGCGTCAAAAGACTGGACATGAACAAATATGGCTCAAGCTATCATTTTAAGCCCTTCGCTGGCCGCTGAGAGCGGCGCGCAAAAGCTGATAAAAAATTCTCTCGTCTACCTGGGCGACGAATTCTGCATCCATAAGCAGCCCGCCTTCTCCGGCTTTGAGGCTGTTACCAGGCTGACCGGCAGGCGCCCGGCGCTGCTGAGCACGCTCCTGACCGATCCCGCCTTCGAGCGCTGGGAGGCCCTGCTGGCGGCTTGCGCCAAAAAAGCGCCGGGCACCGAAGTGGTCATCAACGATATCGGGCTGCTGCGTTTCATCGATAAAAAATACCGGGGCAAGTTCAGTTTAACGCTGGGGCGCCTGATGACTTATTTTTTCGACACCAAACATACGCGGCTGCCCGGCTGCAGCCGGCCCATAATGTGGACGGGCGAGGCGCTGCCCGACCCCGGCCCCGGGGCCGCGGCCGAGAAAGTGCGTGAAGCGAAAAAGATGAAGGACTGGGAAAGCAAACTGGACGTCACGCCCATGGCGTATCTGAAGGATTTCATCAAGCGCTACAAGGTAAGCCGGGTGGAGACGGACAGCCGGGAGATCTTCAAAAAATACGCCGACAATACCGCCGTAAAATTATCTTTTCACTACCCGCTGCGCCTGATGTCCATGACGAGGATCTGCCCTTTCATGGGCGGGATAGTTCCGGCCTGCAGCGCGCCTTGCGGCAGCCGGCTTTTAAGCCTTAAGACCAAAGAGCTGGATTTCGCCGTCTTCTCGAAAGGCAACGCCTATTTCGCGAAGAACCGGCTGATCTCCCACCCCAGGCTGGACCGCGCCGTGGAACTTCCTTACGTCAACAGCCCCGGCTTCAAGCAGGTAATGAACAAATACTCCTGCCCCGACCACCCTTAGGGCGCCGGGGTTTTCCTCTCCCGTTATCTTTAATTGTGCGGCTGCCTGGAGGTGTCGCGGCTGCCGCTCATGTAGGCGGTCCTGCCGCACCTGGAGCAGGTGGGCAGGAAGCCGCCGTGCCTGGCCAGGGTTTTGCGGAACCTGGCGTACTCCGGGCCGTTGAAAGCTTCGAGGCAGTTCCCTTTCAGGGCGCTGCCGAGTTTGTGCCCCAGCGGCTGGCAGGAAATTATGTCGCCGGCCGGGTCCACCCAGATGCCGTTCCAGGGGCTCATGCAGAACCCTTTCTTTGCCAGCGCGGCCTTCGGGTCGTACCAGTTCTCCATCTCTTTAAGTGAAAGCTCCTGGTCGAACCTGACCTTGGGGTCCTTTTCCGCTTTGATCCTGAGGATCTGCGCGTGCAGCCGGCGCGCCGAGACGCCGCGCGCCAGCCCCTGTGAAACCTTAAGCCCCGCTGCGCAGCCCAGCTCGCCGCGGAAAATAGCGGAGGTGGCGGCCAGGTCTTTGGCTGTTATGAAATCCAGGTGGTGAAAAGCTATGGCGTCGGGCCCCAGCGCCGACAGGGCTTTGTAGACGGAATGCAGCACCGCGTGGTTGGCCCTGGTGACCGTGCACCAGAAGACCAGGCGGGCGGGCTTGCCGGCCCTGCGCGCGTTAATGGCGGCGACGGCGGCGGCTATGCCGGCGAAGGCGCCCGGCGCGCCTACGGCGGCGTCGTGCAGCTTCGGGGTGCCGTGCACCGAGACCGTCAGTTCGTCGAGGCCCGCGTCTATCAGCTTAAGGGCGGTTTTAGGCGCGCAGGCGAGGCTGGTGATCACGCGGCAGTAATGTCCGTCGGCTTTCAGGCGCTTTACCAGCCACGGCAGGTCCGGGCGGAGCAGGGGCTCCCCGCCGGAGATATAAAATTTGCGCGGCTTACCGGCCAGGGAATCCGCCAGGCGGCCCAGTTCTCTCCGGGTCATTTCCCTGCCGCTCCGGGGGGCGGAAGAACTTTTGGCCATGAAGCAGAAAGAGCAGGCGCGCGGGCACCTGTAAGTGAGGTCCAGCGTCACATACTGCGGGTCGAGCCCCGGGAGAAGCTTGTTTTTCTTTGCTTTGCCGGTCATGGCCTTTTGAAAGATCCTTTTACCGCCCCGGCCGCGTAAAGGCATTCGCTTCTCGTCATCATGGGATAAGAAGGGAGGTGCAGCGCCTGTTCGGTGTAGAGCCTGCTGCCGGGAAATTTGCCGCGCGCGGCCGCGATGATATGAAGCGGCTCGTAGGTGCGGCCCAGCGGGACTTTCAGCTTCAGCATGAATTTTTCCAGCTCGTTCTTCCTGTGCGTAAGGATGGGGAAGTCCTGCGCGTCCCTGCCGGTGTCGGGGAGGGTGAGGCCCTTTATGCCCGCCAGGAGGCGCCTGTAAATATCGTTGTTGCGGCGCAGTCCGGCCAGCGTTTTGGCGAGCAGAGAAAGTTTAAGTTCCATCAGCGGGGCGGCCGCCGGTTCGAAAGCTCCCGCGCCGGCCGCCGCTTTAACGGCTTTCTTGAAAAGTACCAAGTCGTCGCAAAGCAAGGCGCCCGCCTTGGCGTAGGGGAAGGAGACGGGCTTATAGGAAGAAAGAGAAAAAACGCTGATGTCCCCGAAAGAGCCGTAGGGGCGCCCACCGCAGGAGACGCCCATGGTCTGAGAAGCGTCTTCAAGGACGGGAAAGCCGCCGGCGGCGGCTATGGCGCAAATGGCTTCGGACGGGGCTGACGTAGAGAACATCGGGGTAAAGATCAAAGCGTCCAGGCGGGCCGCGCCGGCCTTAAGGGCGGCAAGAGAAAGGTTAAGATTGGCGGGGTCTATGTCGAGGAATTCCGGCTTGGCCCCGGCCGCCAGCGTCTCGTCCAGGGCGGAAGGATGCGTCACGTCTGTCATGCCTACGCGCGCGCCTTTGCCTGCGCCCAGGGCCGTCAGCCCGGCCCGGATGGCGGCGCGGCCGCTGGAGGTCAGCAGGCAGTAGCGGCGGCCGGTGAAGGCGGCCAGCTTTGCGGCGAACCTGTCGGCGGCGCCGGGGCCGGCGGCCTTTTTAAGCCAGGCGGCCCGCTCTTCCAGGAGCGTCTCGTCCAGGCGGTAGGGATTGAAAAGCTTTGGCGTCATGTTTTTATGTCAAACCGTCCAGCGATATTGTAACTTTAAGGCGGCGCCGCCTTAAAGTCCCAGCACCTGCGCCGCCGGCCCGAACCTGAAATTTTTCAAAAGCGCGGCCACCTTGCGCGGCACGCTGGCCGAGTTCAGGAACTGCCCGGCGGCGCCCGCCAGGCCGGCCCCGGCGGGCCTGGCCGTTTCGAATTCCCAGGAGTGAAAATAAAGCACACCGGGCAGGCCCGCGGCGTTAAGGGCCGCCAGCCTGGCGGCCACGAACCCCCCGGGCAGCAGGCGCAGGAAAGAGCCGCCGAAAAAAGGGACCTTCAGGCCGCAGCAGGAGAATACCGAAGGGGGGAGCTCTTTGAGCCCGCAGGGGCGCACATGCGGCGCCCGGGGCCTGCCGGAGAAAGGCAGCGGGTAAAGGCTGGAGTCGTAGGCGTACCCGGCGTCTTTAACGGCGGCCAGCCTTTCTTCCGCGTTGCCGCCGATGGAAAAGGTCGGGGCCCGGTAGCCCGCCGGCCTTTTGCCGGTCAGCGCGGCCAGGGTATCGCGCGAAGTCTCCAGGTTTTTTTTGAATTCTCCGGCGCTCATGCGCAGCACCGCTTTGTGCGTGTCGCCGTGGCTGGCCACCTCGTGGCCGGCGGCCGCTATGCGGCGTACGGTCTCCGGGTGGCTGCGGGCCACCGAACCCAGGATAAAAAAAGTCGCCTTGGTTGAATAGTTATCGAGCAGGCGCAGTATGGCTGCCACGTTGGCGGGTAAATTGGAGGTCGCGCCCGGCGGCGGCCCGTCGAAGAGGACGGTATCGAACCATTCCTCCACGTCTACCGTGACGGCGTTGAGTTTCGCTGCCGGCGCGGCGTTCACCGCGTCTCCCCGGCTTTGCGGCAGGAAGCCACCGTGTTGCCCAGCCCGAGCCTGGCGTCGGCGCCTGTCAGGCGGGCGGCCAGGGAAAGCGCGCGCACCCAGGCCGGCAGCTTTCGCTTGAGCGTCAAAAAAAGCCTGTCTTTGTCGGCGGCTATGCTCGCCTGCCGCAGGCATACGGCGCCCAGGCCGGCTTTTTCCAGCAGCAGGCGCAGCGAGCGGGGCGTGAAGAAATTTATGTGGCCGTGGTGCAGCGGACTGCCGCCGTAAAGGCCGAGGGCGCGGCGGACCCGGGCGCGCAGCGCCGACAAAGATTCGTTGGGCACTTCCAGGTAAACCAGCCCGCCGGGGCGCAGCGCCAGGGCGGCCTCTTTGAGGAACTCGACGGGGTTGGGGGCGAACTGCAGCACGTCCACGGCTACCAGCAGGTCGAAGCGGCCTTGCTGCTCCGGCCCCGGCAGGCAGGCGTTGAGCACCTTGCCCGACAGCTGTTTGAAATTTTCCCGCAGGCAGGCGCAGAACACGGGCGACGCTTCTACGCCCAGGTATTCCCCGGCGCCGGCGGCCAGGTGGGACGCCAGGCAGCCGAGGCCGGCTCCCAGCTCCAGCACTTTCAGCTTGGAAAGATCGCCGCCGGCCAGTTTCTTTATCCTGTCGGCCCGGCGCTTGTCCACCCGCAGCCTGGCTTCGAGAAAGCCCGGTTCGGAAAGCCTGTCTATGCACCTGTCGGCGCAACCGGCGCACTTGGCCGCGGCGCAGCCCAGGTACGGCTCCCTGGACATGAAGCCGCAGGCGGGGCACTTAAGGATGTCGGCGCCCTGCGAACGCAGGAATTTTTCGGGACGGGCGGAGCCGCACAGCTTGCAGGTCATCAGGAGTTGGTTCTTATGAAATGGCGCAGCAACCTGTAATGCCAGCGCGCCATTTTTTCGTGGAGGAGATCCGGCAGGTTCCGGTAGGCCGCGGCCAGGTAGCGCCAGTAGCCGGGCACATAGACGCTGCGCCGGCCGGCCAGGACGGCGCGCAGTATGACGCGGGCCGCCGCCGTCTGCCTTGCGCCCAGGTAAGCCGGGACCACGTTGGTGATGGTCACGGGCGAGCCGGCCAGGGCGGCCTGCTGGCGCAGCCCTTCCAGGTAATTGAAAATAAAAGCTTTGGCGGCGTTATAGGCCGGGCAGCGTGCGTTGCCGCGCACGCCGCCGATGGAGGAGACGCAGGCCAGCCTGCCCTTGCCCGCCGCTTTTAAATAAATGAAAGCGGCGTTCAGCGCCGCGGCGCAGCCGGCCGCGTTGACCGCTATGGCTTTTTCCTCCAGGGCCCAGTCCGAACCGGGGTTGTCGTCGTAATGGCCGGCGCTGATCACTACCGCGTCGGCGCCGCCGTCTTCCAGCAGCAGGTCCAGCAGGCGG